>ERZ1699650.111-NODE-111-length-38599-cov-11.498210_pt1 | contig 38599 bp, 41 predicted proteins | sample MGYA00581512_ERZ1699650 | MGnify/ENA primary metagenome ERZ1699650 (study PRJEB42348, sample SAMEA6618698) | metagenome | isolation source: Polyester-degrading enrichment culture growing on monomer terephthalic acid, Te | collected 2019-05-17 ... | reverse complement strand
GCACAAAGCCCCCTCAAGCGCTTCTCGGCAAAAATCCCAACTGCCCACCAGACACACCGCCCAAAGTACCTCACCCGCGCCTGCGGAGGCGGGGTGGGCGGGCGGGAGCCTCCGCAGGCGCGTCCCCCACTGGACATCCCGCGCGCCCGCAGGCACATCTTGCCCAATGCTGACCCTCGACAACATCCTCACCGACCGCGGCTCGAAATACGCCGTCTCCGGCGCCCCCTGCCATAGCGAGACCGAGGCCAAGGCCCTTCTCAAGACCCTGAAGAAGCAAAAGAAATTTGCCAAGGCGACGCATAACACCTGGGGGCTTCTGCTCGACGCCACCCCGATCAAGAACGACGACGGCGAAAGCGGCGCGGGCAACGTGATCCTGCGGATGCTGGAACGCGACGACATCCGCAATCACATCGTGATCGTCACCCGCTGGTACGGCGGCAAGCACCTGGGCGGTGACCGGTTCCGCCATGTCCAGACCGCGGTGCGCGCCTATCTCGACGCGGCCGATCTTACTTGAGCTGACTGTCCTTCGAGCCGCGCCGGTTGATCCCGCCGCGCGCCAAAAACGCGCCATCGCGCTCCTGCTGACACTCGATGCAGAGCTTCACACCCGGGATGGCCTGGCGCCGCGCCTCGGGGATCTCTTCCTCGCAATCGGCGCAATGGGTCAGGCTTTCGCCAACCGGCCCCCGCCGCGCCCGCATCCGCGCCAGTTCATCGTTGACCGATGCTTCGATCTGTTCATTCACCGCGCCGTCGCGCGCCCATCCTCCGGCCATGACATCCTCCGTGATCAGGCCCATAATCTAATGCGCCCGGCCCCACCCGACAATGCCCGCCTATTGCAGGACGTAAGGCTGTTTCTGCCAGGCCCTGAGCGCGTTGATCACCGCCTCGGGCTGTTCCAGCGGCGCCAGGTGCCCGGCGCCCTCGATCACTTCCAGCTTGGCATAGGGGATCAGCGTGGCCAGGAATTCATGCCGTTTCACCGGCAGCGCCAGGTTCTCGGCACCGCACATCACCAGCGTCGGCACCTTGCATTTGCGCATCACCGATTGCTGGTCCTTGCGCCGCATCAATGCACGGCTCTGGCGGGTGTAGACCTCCGAGCCCAGCATCATCCCCATTTCCAGCGCGAGGGCCATCACTTCGCCCCGATAGGGCGACACCGCCAGCCCCTTGCGGGCCATGTCATCTTCCAGCGCATCACGCAGCCGACCGGTCCGGGCCCGGATGATCCGCGCCTCGCGGGCCGAGGCCCCCTGCGGCGTCTCACCCAGCGGCGAGGCATCCATCAGCGCGATCCGTGTCACCCGGTCAGGCGCCCGGCGCAGCACCTCCATCGCCACCACGCCGCCAAAGCCAAGCCCGGCCAGGGCGAATTTCGCCGGCAACGCCGGCAGGATGTCCGAGGCGATCTCTTCGATGCGCTCGCCACCGGTCATCGGCGCCACCATGACAGGGGTATCGGCGCTGAGCGCCGCCACCTGCGGGCCGAACAGCCGGGCATCACACATCATACCAGGAAGGAATACGAGCGGTTCACGCATCGTCAGGGCACTGCTTTCTCAAAGGACCCGCTGTTGCCGCGGGTTTCGCGCGCCACATTAGCGAAAGGCCCGGCGATTGAAAGCGGTGAATTGCCCCGCCGCCCCGTACCGGTGACGGATTGCCGATGATCTGCCCGGGCCCTGCCCGCTCAGCTCGCCCCGCGCTTCATGTTCTTCCAGAACACCGCAAGGTGGCGCGCCACGATCTCGTTGTACCGGTCACTCGCTTTCAGCGCGGCCAGCCCGGCATTCAGCCGATAAAGGAACGTCGTCCCCCGCCAATGGGTCTTGGAAATGATCACATGCAATCCTTCAGAGGACAGCGGCCGCTCCAACGGCACCACCTTGCCGCGCAGACCCATTTCATCAATCGTGTTGGCACCGAGGAAGACATTGACGGTCACCGCGTCGACCTCGCCCTTGGTCAGCAACTCGAAACAGGCCTGCGGCGTCGCCGCCTGCACCAGCGTGATCATCCCCTTGCGCAGCCATTCCCGCCCGTCCCGATCCAGGTCATGGGTGAAATACCCCTCGGGGCGGCACAGGGTCTTGCCCGGAATATCGGCATCCGACTGATAGGTGAAATCCCCATCGGCCCGGACAAAGAGCATGATCAGCACCTCGACCAGCGGGTCGGAGAAATGGAAATTGGCGCAGCGTTCGTCGTCCGGCGTGGCGGCGCAATCGGGCTTGAGCCAGGGAAAGCCCATGTCCGCCTGCTTTTCCGACAGGATCGGCGACAGGTGCCGGGCCCAATCGTCCTCCCAGACGATGGCATAGGGCACCGGCGACGGGGTGCTTTCCAGCGCCGCGTTCACCAGCTCCACCGCCATGCCCTGGCCCGGCCAGTCCTTGTCGGTAAAGGGCGCATAGTTCGACCCGGTCAACAGCACCATTTCCGCATCCGGTCGCTGCAACGGCGCGGCGTCCACCACCGGCGCCTCCTGTCCCGGGGCGCAGGGCACGAAAACCTCCATCCCCGGTGAAAGCTTGAAGGTCGAGGCCTTCAGCGCCGCCTCGTTGGCGTAATAGATCAGCGTCCATTTCTCGTGGTCGCCATAGGTCTCCTGCGCCAGGGAAAACACCGTGTCGCCAACCTCGACCACCCGGTTTTCGTTGCACCCCGCGGCCGCCGTGCCGGCGCCAAGAACCGCGGCACAGGCCAGTGCCATCAGCCCCCGCACGATCAGAACCCCGCCCAGATCGAGGACAGGTGCGAATCCACCGTCGCCTGGTATTCCCCGCTTTCGCGGATCTCGGCCAGCCCCTGGTTGAAATGCGCAATCAAGGCCTCGGCATCCGGGTTGGACCGATGCGCCACCACATGCAGGCTCTCGATCGACATCGGACGCGCGGCCAGGATTTCCACCTCGTCGCGCAGGCCCATGTCCTTCACCACCATGCGCCCGGTGAACTCGTTCAGCGCGACGTAATCGGTCTCGCCCCGCACCAGCCGGGCAAAACATTCCTGCGCGGTGGCTGGCTGCATCACCGTGACCCGATTGTTGCGCAGCCAATCCCCGTCCGAGCCTTTCAGTGCGTCAAGCTGCAACCCTTTCGGACGGCACAGCCTGTGCCCGGCCAGGTCTGCGCCCCCATTGAAGCTCAGGTCCGATCCGCGGCGGGTGAACAGCAGCACCAGCATCTCGAACATCGGGTCGGAATAGATGAAATCGGCACAGGTGCCGCCGTTTTCGCAGGCTGGCTTGATCCAGGGAAAGGCCACGTCGGCCATGCCATTGGCCAGCATCGGGTCCAGATGCGCCGCGCGGTCATTGACCCAGAAGAACTTGTGCTGCCCCGCCATGTCGGACGCGGCGTAGGCGCGGTTGACCACGTCGCTCATCATGCCGGAACTGTGCAACAACCGGTCCGAGAACGGCGGATACCCATCCCCCGCCAGGATGCGCACCGTCACCTCGGCCCCGCGTCGGCGGGTGGCGCGGGTCCTGGGCGTGGCTTGCGTGACACCGGCGGCCGGGATCGGCGCGCGGGCGGCCTCGGCCACCGGCTGACCGCCGGGCAACCCGGTCGGCAGGCCATTGATGCAGCTCAGGCGAAGCTTCTGACCGACCCGGATATTGTTGGCTTTCGGGCCGATGCTCTGGATATTGTTGGTGTGGATCGCCGACCACATGCCGGCGTTCTGGTACATCCTGTCCGCGATCGCCGACAGGCTGTCCCCCGGCCTGACCGTGTACAGCCCGCCGCAGGTCTCCTGCGCCTGGCCTTGCCCGACCGCCGCCATCGTCACAAACGCCGCCGTCGCCGCGGCCCGAAACATTGACGTTCCGCCCATGTCACACCCCTCCCCAACATTTTGTGATTTATTCCAGAATGTGGTGTGACCGGTCAACGATCTTACCACAAATTGTGGCAAATCCTTAACAACCAATGGGTTTTCCCAACGCTACGTAAAGCCCCGCAAGAGTTGTCCACAGAATCGCCCCCAGCCTGGAAGCTTCCCTTGCGGTATGCCCCGGGGTTACTGTTGCAGACGTCAATCCAGCCGAAGACCGCGAAAGGCCGGGAAGTCGTGGTATCGCGCCTGCCTGGCGTTCAGTGGTTCCCCCGGCTCTGCCCCCGACCGAAGCAACAAACCACGCGGCGCGATGTAGCTCGAAATGGTGCGCCGCGGGTGGGGACGCCACGAGATGTTGAAGGCACACAGCTTGGGAAAGAACCAAAGCTCCGAATAATCGAGGTGATCATGCAGCCACCAGGCCAGGTCACGCCAGTCCCGGCCCCGGTCATATTGGTCGGCAAACCAGGGGATGACGATGCTGGCCCCGGCCACGGGCACATCCGGCAGATCCCAGATGTGGCATTCCTGGGGATAATCGTTGCGCGCGCAATTCAGCCGGTTTTCATTGCCAAAGCGGTTCAGCGCTGGTGACCGATACCCCGACCGGACAGCCACCCGGCCGAAGGTCTCTTCCAGCGGGTCCAACAAAGTCTCGCAAAAGGTCCGCCCGCGCTCTACCGCCAGATCGGGCAAGGGCGGGATATTCTGCATCCGGTGGATATTGGCGATTTCCGAATACAGAAACTCTCTCATATAGAAATACCGGCTCAACCGCACCCTGCCCAGCGTCTCAAGGCTCCACATCGATCGCGGCTGCCGCATCGCTCAGCCGGGCCTCACCTGACCGGCGTGCAAGCCGACAGTCTGCAACCCGACAGTCTGCACCCTGCACATATCTGCCGCCGGCAAGTCCTCACCGACAGCTGCACCACGGCCGGATCTTCCTTGCGTCACCGATACCCCGCACCAGGTTCCGCAACCGGCCTTCTGCCCGGTCGCACAACCCCGCGCGTCACTCATGCCCGTTCCAGCGAAACGCTCCATCCTCGGCCAGCGGCGAAAAGGGATTGTGCGCCACTTCCCAGACATGCCCCTCGGGATCGGCGAAATAGCCGTGGTATCCGCCCCAGAAAACCGCCTGTGCCGGTTTCAGGATCGTCGCGCCGGCCACCTTGGCCCGTTGCAGCACATCGTCAACCTCCTCCTTCGTACGCACGTTATACCCAAGCGTCGCCGCCCCGCGCCCCAGCGTGCCCTCGGCAACGCCGATATCTTCGGCCAGCGCGGCCAGCGAATACAGGCCCAGCGTCTGACCGATCAGGTCAAAGGCAACCACGCCGTCCGGCGATTCGACCCGACGCCAGCCCATCCGTTCGTAAAACGCCGCCGCATTGGCCATATCGGCGACGCCCAGCGTGATCAGTGACACCCGTTGTTCCATCTTGCCCTCCTTAGGTTAAGAGAACGTGAACATAAGACGAACATCATGGCAAGTGTCCGGATCGGGCGAAATGTGCACCGCGATGGATCATGCCACCGCTTCTGCCCCATTCCTCAGAACAGCGAGCCTTGCTCCGGCGGTTTGCCTGCGGGTTTCGGCCGGGTCGTCTTGCCCGCCCCCAACTTCATCCGCCCGTCCGCAAATTCGATCTCCAGCCCGGTTGCCGCCTGGGCCGCCGCCTTGGTGGTCACCACCCCGGCCTCGCCCCGCACCACGGCATAGCCGCGCGCCAGAGTCGCCTTGTACCCCAGCGTTTCGCGCAGCCGATCCGCCGCATCCAGCCGGCTGCGCAGCGTCGAAACCTGCCGCTCGAAAGTTTCAGCAATGCTTGAAGAGAACCTGTCAAGCCGCTGCTTTTCAAGTTGAATTTCGCGTTCAAGCTTGGCGCTCGGCATCCGTGTCGCCATCAGACGCTCCCGCTTGCGCTCCAACCCGCGCTCCAGTGCCGGTGCCAGCCGCGCGCCGAGCTGATCCAGCCGCCGCCGTTCCTGCACCAGCATCCGCCGCAGCGATGACACCTGCAAGGCCCCCGACACATCCGCCAGCCGCACCCGCCGCCGCGCCACGCCCCGCTCAAGCGCAACCGGCAAACGATCGCCCCAGGTATCCAGCCGCTGCCGCGGACCTTCCACCAGCGCCTCGGCCCGCGGCAAGGCCCGCGACATATCTCTAAGCCGCTGACCGCGCTGGGAGATCCCGCCGGTCAGAGCCTGCGTCAACCGCCCTCCCTGACCTTCCAGCCAGGCCAGAAGCTCCAACCGGACCGGCACCGCCATTTCGGCCGCCGCCGTCGGCGTCGGCGCCCGCCTGTCAGACACATAGTCGATCAGCGTCGTATCCGTTTCATGCCCCACCGCCGATATCAGCGGAATGTCCGAGGCCACCACGGCGCGCGCCACCGCTTCCTCGTTGAACCCCCAGAGGTCCTCGATTGACCCGCCGCCCCGCGCCACGATCAAAAGGTCTGGCCGCGGCAAGGCCCCGCCCGGCGACATCGCATTGAACCCTGCAATGGCACGGGCGACCTCGGACGCGCATTTCTCCCCCTGGACGGCCACCGGCCAGATCAGCACCTTGCGCGGAAACCGGTCGCGCAGGCGATGCAGGATGTCGCGGATCACGGCGCCACTGGGTGAGGTGACAACTCCAATGATTTCAGGAAGATATGGGATTTTCTTCTTGCGATCCGCCGCAAAGAGCCCCTCGGCCTCCAGTGCTTTCTTGCGCTTGTCCAGCATCGCCATCAAGGCGCCGACCCCGGCGGGCCGGATCTCTTCGATGACAACCTGGTACTTGGATTGCCCGCCAAAGGTCGTGACGCGCCCGACGGCCACCACCTCCATGCCTTCCTCGGGCAAGGTGGCAAGCCGGTTGGCCACACCTTTCCAGATCACACCCGAGATCACCGAGCGATCATCCTTCAAATCCAGGTAGATATGGCCCGATCTTGGCCTGGAAACCCGGCCCACCTCGCCACGGATGCGAACGTGCGAAAACTCGCCCTCGATCACCCGCTTGATCGCGCCCGAGATCTCGGACACGGAGAATTCCGGTGCGTTCACCCCTTCCGGGGCTGCGTCGATCAGGTCGGACATCTCGCCTCGCTTGTAACTGCTCTGGCCAGACCCTAAAACGCGGCGCAACAAAGGCCAAGCGGAGAGCGCCCATGAACATCCTCATCCTCGGCAGCGGCGGGCGTGAGCACAGTCTCGCCTGGGCGACCTTGCAGAACCCGAAATGTGACAAGCTGATCGTGGCTCCCGGCAACGCCGGCATCGCCCGGATCGCCACCTGTGCGCAGATCGACATCGAGGATCCCGGCGCGGTGCTGGCCCTGACCGAAGCCGAAACCATTGATTTCGTCATCATCGGCCCCGAAGCACCGCTGGCGGCGGGCGTGGCGGACCGGTTGCGCGATGCGGGCCTGCTGGTCTTCGGACCCTCGCAGGCGGCCGCAAAGCTGGAGGCGTCAAAGAGTTTCACCAAGGAGATCTGCGACGCGGCCAAGGCCCCCACCGCCGCCTATGCCCATTTCACCGATGCCGAAAAGGCCAAGGATTACATAAGGCAGCAGGGCGCTCCTATCGTGGTCAAGGCGGACGGGCTGGCCGCGGGCAAGGGTGTGATCGTGGCGCTGGACGAGGCCACGGCGCTGGACGCCATTGACGACATGTTCGGCGGGGCCTTCGGCGCGGCGGGCGCGGAAGTGGTGATCGAGGAATTCATGGAGGGCGAAGAGGCCAGCTTCTTCGTGCTCTGCGACGGCAAGACCGCGCTGCCCATCGGCACGGCGCAGGATCACAAACGCGTCGGCGAAGGGGATACCGGGCTGAACACCGGCGGCATGGGCGCCTATTCCCCTGCCCCGGTCCTGACCGAAGCGCTGCAAAAACAGGCGCTTGAAGAGATCATCGAGCCCACCCTGGCCGAGATGGCCAATCGCGGAATGCCCTACCAGGGGGTGCTTTATGCCGGGCTGATGATCCAGGACGGCAAGGCACGGTTGGTGGAATACAACGTCCGTTTCGGCGATCCCGAATGCCAGGTGCTGATGCTGCGGCTGGGCGCGCAGGCGCTGGACCTGATGCATGCCGCCGCCGAAGAACGGCTGGACACGGCCAAGGTCAATTGGGCCGATGACCACGCGATCACGGTGGTCATGGCCACCAACGGTTATCCCGGCAGCTATGAAAAAGGCAGCGTGATCAACGGTCTGGATGGTATTGCCGAGGACAGCAGCCATATGGTCTTTCACGCCGGCACCTCCCAGAGGGATGGCAAGATCACCGCGACCGGCGGTCGGGTGCTCAACGTCACCGCCCGCGGCGCGACGCTTCAGGAGGCGCGCGACCGGGCCTATGGGATGATCGACGGCATCGACTGGCCCGACGGGTTCCATCGCCGTGACATCGGCTGGCGTGCCCTGTCATGATCCTGCGCGACAAGCCCGGCCTTGGTGACCTGTTGTTCGCGATGCAGGGATCGGTCTTTCCGATCATCCTGCCGCGGCTGATCGGGCTTTCGGCGATTGCCGCCGGGATCGTCGCGGTGGACCGGTTTGTCCTTGAGCTGCCCCATCCCGCCACAGCCCCCTTCGCCGTCTTCGGCATTGCGCTGTCGCTCTTTCTGGGGTTCCGCAATGACGCCGCCTATGGCCGCTGGCGCGACGGGCGGCGGCTTTGGGGACAGATCATTGCCGACATGCGGGCACTGGGCCGCGACTGCGAGGTTTTCATCCAGGATCAAGAGCTCAGGCACCGGGTTCTGCGCCTGGCCCTGGCCTTTGTGCACCTGCACCGCGTCAACCTGCGCAAGCTCAAGGACAATGGCCAGGCGCGCGACTGGTGCGGCCGGGATTTCTCTGATGCGCCCCATCCCCCCGACGCCGCGCTGAACGCGCTGGCCACCGAGCTGGCCACGGCGGCGCGCGACGGCCGGCTGGACGGCTTCGGCCAGAAGGCGCTGACCGAACGGTTGGCGAGCATCGGCCTGGCCCAGGCGGGCTGTGAACGGATCGCCACCACACCGCTGCCGTATGTCTATTCGCTGCTGATCTTCCGCACGACCTATCTCTATTGCCTGCTGCTGCCGCTGGCCCTGCTGGAGCCGGCTGGCTGGATGACGACGGTCTTCGTGGCGGTGGTGGCCTATGTCTTCTTCGGATTGGCCGAGGTGACCGAGGAATTGGCCCATCCCTTTGGCGAAACCGTGAACGGCCTGGCGCTGGACGCCATGTGCCGCACGATGGAGATCGGCGCGGCACCGCACTTGGGCATCACCCCGCCCGAGCCGTGCAAGCCCAAGGATTATTATCTGAGCTGAGCGGCGTCAGAACGGTTTGACCACCACCACCCAAAGCACGGCAATCACGCCCAGAACGCTGATTTCGTTGAAGACCCTCAGGTACATGTCGCTTTCGCGGAACTCACCGCGCCGGGCGCGGGCGACCATGAGGCCGGTCATCACATAGTGCCCGGCCAGCGCCGCCACCAACGCCAGCTTGACCCAGACCCAGGGCGCGAAGTCCCAGAACCAGCCGAGCCAAAGCCCGGTGGCAAGTGCAATCACGCCCAGGCCCGCGGAAAAGCGATACAGCCGGTAGGTCAGATCGCCGGTCGGCCCGAATTCACCCAGCCGCGCCCATTCACGTTTCCAGTAGATCAGCGCGCGGGGCACGGCAAAGATCGAGGTCATCCAGCCCATCACGCAGAGCAGGTGTATGATCTTGACCCAATCCATTGCCCTGCCCCTGCCGTCACATGCCGATCGCCGATTTGTACATGTCGATGATCGCTTCCTGTTCGGCGATGTCGTTGGGGTCCTGCTTGCGCTCGCGCAGTATTTGCCGGATCGCCTTCACGTCGAAGCCCCGGCCCTTGATCTCGGCAAACACTTCCTTGATCTGCTCGGACACTTCTTTCTTTTCCTCTTCCAGGCGCTCCACCCGTTCGATGAACTGGCGCAGTTCGGCGCCGGTGACATCTGCCTGGCTGTCGGGTCCGCTGGTATCGCTCATGTCGGCCTCATGTGTGGTCGTTGTGTTTGGGCATATCTGCTAGCCAAGCGCGGCCCGCCCTGCAAGGGCTTGCGGTACACGCGGGCTTGGAATACCGACGCGCAAGCGATTTTAGCGAGAGGATCCTGCGATGGAATGGCTGATCTGGGTCGGTGCGGTGATTTCGGCCATCGGGCTGCTGGGCCTTGTGTGGTGCATCACCACCGTTGCCCGCGCCAAGAAGGCCGGGCTTGAGGACACGGTGATGCGCGATGTGCTCAAACGTGTCCTGCCGCGCAACCTTGCCGCGCTCTTTTTGTCCGTGATCGGGCTTATGATGGTGATCCTCGGCATTTCCTTCGGGTAAACCGAAGCACCGGGGATCACCTAGGGTCAAGTTGGGCGACCAACCTCAACCCCTGCGTGTATCAGACCGGCAGGTTGTCGAATTGGGCTTCGACTTGGTCGTCGACCCGGTCCTGTTCGGGGCGCGATCCGGGGTTCCAGGCCCGCAACCCGAGATCCTGCGCCTTTTCATGCAGCGCCGCCAAGTGTCGGCGCAGGCGCGCCCTTTCCTGGTAGCTGCTTGCTGCAATTTGGGATTCGATATCCGCTACAAGTGTTCTGTAGTCTGTTTCCGACATATTCCGCCTCCCCGCGTCATGTTGAAACTCTAACATCCAAACAGATTCGGGTAACCCTGCGTCACACCTTAAAGCTGATCCCGGCGCGATTTCCCCGAATCTCCGAATGTCATGGACATTATAGCGGCACTTTTGCTGGTTGTGCCTTGATTGGTATCAAATCGCGCTCAAAGCAGGTGGGTTTGCGCCTTGAAACATATTCCATTACCGATATGTATAAGCGAAGGCCGGGGCGCGGATGGCCCCTGGCGCCGGAAAGGATCGCTACGATGGAAGCAGACTGGATTTGGGGATTGGTCGGCGGGATGCTGATCGGCACGGGCGGCGCCGCCTACCTGTTGGGGAGCGGGCGGATCATGGGCGCAAGCGGTATCATCGGCGGACTTGTCGATGGCACGGGGCGCGCGACGGCGGTGGAGCGGCTGGTCTTTCTGGCCGGGGTCTTCCTGGCGCCGATGCTGCTTGTTGCGCTGTTTTCCGAGGCCGAAACGCATTTGACCACCAACCCGGCGGTGCTGATCGCCGCAGGGCTTCTGGTCGGCGTGGGCACGCGGCTGGCCAATGGCTGTACCTCGGGGCACGGGGTTTGCGGCATCTCGCGGCTGTCGTTGCGCGGCATCGTGGCCACCGCGTTCTACATCGGTGCAGGCGGGCTGACCGTCGTCCTGTTTCGCCATCTCCTGGGGGTGATCTGATGCGGAATTTCCTCGCGTTTCTTGCCGGTTCGCTGTTTGGCGCCGGGCTCTTGATCTCGGGCATGACCGATACCACCAAGGTCCAGGGCTGGCTGGATGTCTTCGGTGCCTGGGATCCGACGCTGGCCTTCGTGATGGGCGGGGCGATCGTGCCGATGGCCCTGGCCTGGAGGCTGACCCGCAACCGCACGCCCCTTGTCGGCGGCAATTTTCCGCCGCCGCCCGAGCCGAAGCTGGGCCGCAACCTGGTGCTTGGCTCGGTGCTCTTCGGCATGGGCTGGGGCCTGTCCGGCCTGTGCCCGGGGCCGTCCATCGCTTCGCTGTCCTACGGTCACTGGGGGCATGTGCTTTTTGTCGTCGCCATGCTGGCGGGCATGTTCGCAGCCCCTGCCGTGCGGTCGCAACTGGACAGGCTGGCCGCTCCGGCATAAAACGGGCGGCATGGACATCAGGCACGTTGACGAGAGCTACTACGTCTCTCCCCAAATCGCACCGGAAGAGATTGCCGAAATCGCCGCTGCAGGCTTTTCCGCAATCATCTGCAACCGCCCGGACGAAGAAATTCCGCCCGGGCTTCACGCCGAAACGATGGCCGCCGCGGCCAATGCTGCGGGGCTGGCTTTTCACGTTCTGCCCCTGACCCATCGGACGATGACGCCGGACAATATCGCGTTGCAGGCCGAGCTGGTCGAAAACGCCGGTGGCAAGGTGCTGGCCTATTGCGCCTCGGGCACCCGCTGCACGGTGATCTGGTCGCTGGCCCAGGCCATGGGCAAGACCATGAGCGTGGACGAGATCATCGCCAAGGCGGCTGTTGCGGGCTACGCGCTGGACGGGATGCGCCCGCAGCTGGACGCGCTGAGCAGCAGGGACTGAACACACCGGACCGAGCATGCCGGGGCCTCAACCGGCAGTCAGTGGTTTGCGCTCCGTCGCCTCATCTGCATTGGCCATCGGCAGGGTCACGCGGAAATGGGCGCCACGGGCGCCGGGAAGATAGTCGACCGACCCGCCCAGCCGCTCCATGATCTGGCGGCAGATCGACAGGCCAAGCCCCGCGCCCCCGGCCCGCTGCGGCGAAACGCGGGAAAACTTCTCGAAGATCAGGTCGCGCGCCTCGTCGGGGATGCCGCTGCCGTTGTCGTTGAAATCCACCTGCACCCGCCCGTCGCTCATCGCCGAAGCGCGGATCGTCAGTTCCGGCGTTTCCGCATCGCAGTACTTGCGGGCATTGGCGATCAGGTTGATGAAGACCTGCCCCAGCCGGTCGAAATCCGTCTCCAGCGGCAGGTCTTCCGCCTCCGGGCTGCGCCGGATCGCCAGCACCGCCGCTTCATCCCCGGCCGAAGCCGCCGAGACCGCCTTGTTCAGCGCCTCGTGCAATGTGCCGTGGCGGATGTTGAGGTTCACCTGGCCGTTCTCCAGCACGCTGAGATCCAGCAGATCGTCCAGCAACCGCGTCAGGCGCACCGATTCGTCGTGGATGATCGAGGAATACTTGCGCTGCTCCTCGGGCGAGACATCACGCGTGTCACGCAGGATCTCGGAAAAGGCACGGATCGAGGTCATGGGCGTGCGCAGCTCATGGCTGATCTGGGACAGAAAGGCATCTTTCTGGACCGAAAGCCGGGTCAGCTTGTCATTGGCCTCGCGCAGCTTGGCGGCGGTTGCGGCCAACTCGCGCGATTGCGCCTCAAGCCGGTCGGAATATTCGATCATCTGCGCGGTTTCATCCGCCACAGCCAGCAATTCGCGCACCGAAACGCTGGCCCCGCCAACGATCTGGGCCACCATCGCATGCGCCGTGGCGGCACCGACCGATCCACCCAGTTCGCGCTCCAGCCGTTGCAGGAAATCGGGGCTGGGATCGGGCAGCGCCCCGGCACGCACCGCGCGGCCCGCCTGGCGCGCGGCCTCCTGTTCGAAGAACGCCTGCGCCTCGCGCGCGCCAAGGATACGCTGGGCCATGACCATCAGGTCTTCGGCCTGGGCCGCGCCCGCCGACCAGCTGCGCGCCGATCCCGCCTGTTGCAGCACGTTGACGAATTGCGCGCCTTGCAGCCGCTCCATCGGCGTCGGGAATGACGCCATCGAGACGGCAAAGAAGGTCAGCGCATTGAGCAGCAGCGACCAGAAGATGGCATGGACCAGCGGGTCCAGCCCCTCGATCCCGAACAGCGCCTGGGGCCGCAGCCACACCAGCCCCAGCAACCCGTTGTCAAGCAGCGCCTGCGGCATGATCACCCCGGCGCCAAGGCTGGGCAGGAAGAGCGTGTAATTCCACAGCCCGAACCCCACGGTCAGCCCCGCCAGGGCCCCGATCCGCGTCGCGCCGCGCCAATACAGCCCGCCGATCATCACCGGCAGCACCTGGGCCACGCCCGCAAAGCTGACCAGCCCGATGGCGGCCAGCGCCGTGCCGCCGCCGGAGACCCGGTAATAGACATAGCCCAGCGCCACGATCCCCGCGATCGACAGCCGCCGAGACAGCAGGACCACGTGGCGCACATCGCCCGACACGCTGGCACGCCCCCCCGTCCAACGCAGCCAGAGCGGCATGACAATGTGGTTCGACACCATCGTCGCCAGCGCCAGGGACGCCACCACCACCATCGACGTGGCCGAGGAAAACCCGCCCAGGAAGGAAAAGATCGCCAGCGCCGTCTGCCCTTCGGCCAACGGCAGGGTCAGCACGAAGAGATCGGGGTTCGACCCTTCCGGCAGACGCTCCAACCCCATGACGGCGATCGGCACCACGAAAAGGCTCATTAGCAGAAGATAGCCGGGAAAGGCCCAGGAGGCGGTGCGCAGATGCGCCTCGTCGGCGTTTTCCACCACCAGCACCTGGAACATCCGCGGCAGGCAGAGCAGCGCCGCGCCCGACAGGAAGGTCAGCGCCGCCCAGCGTCCGCCGTCCATGTCCCAATGGCCGATCTGCGAGGCGTCGATGCGGGTCAACGTCTCCTGCACGCCGCCCGACAGGCCCCAGACCACGAATATGCCCACCGCCAGCAATGCCACCAGCTTGACCATCGCCTCGACCGCGATGGCCATGACCACGCCGTGGTGGCGTTCATTGGCATCAAGGTTGCGCGTACCGAAGATCACGGTGAACAGCGCCAACCCGGCCGCCACCCAAAAGGCGGTGCTGGTGCGCCCGCCATCGCCTTGCCCGGGCTGGCCCACCGCATCGGCAAAAGCGGCGAACGAGAAGGTCACCGATTGCAATTGCAGCGCGATATAGGGCGTGGTGCCCACCACGGCCAGAATGGTGACGCCGACCGCCAGCAGGTTCGATTTGCCGAAACGCGCCGAGATCAGGTCGGCGATCGAGGTCACGCGCTGCGCCCGCCCCACCCGCACCAGCTTGCGCAGCACCCACCACCAGCCGATCATCACGATGGTGGGGCCAAGGTAGATGGTGACATATTCCATCCCCGACCGCGCCGCATAACCCACCGCGCCATAGAAGGTCCAGGCGGTGCAATAGATCGACAGCGACAGGGTATAGACCATGGGCGAACGCAGCCAGCGGCCCTTGCCGCGCCGGGCGCTGCGCTCGGCCACGAAGGCCACGAGGAACAGGAAGATGACATAAACCGTGCAGACCAGGACCAGAAGGTTGATCGTGCTCATGACTCAGCGGTCCGCCGTGTCGGCGGGTCCGGGGCTGTCCTCCGGTTCGCCCGGGCGGTCATCGCGCAGGTAGAGCGACAGCAGCATCGCCGCCCCCACCAGCGCCGCCCAGAGCGTGAAGAGATAGCGGATGGCGCCCGACATGCTGACCCCGCCCGCGCCCTCGGACCACAGAAGCGGCACCATGACCAGCACGATGCCCAACACCGGAAGGAAGCGCGCCGCATCCTGGATCCGGCGACGGCGATAGGTCTGGCGTTCGACGAACAACGGGCGGGGGCTTTGGTCGGTCATGCAATCACCAGTTCACGCACGGCCTCCAGGATCTCGGTATTCGAGAACGGCTTGGTCATGAAACGGCTGGCCCCGGCGGCGCGGGCCATCTCGCGGTCCTTGGCCTGGCCGCGGGCGGTGAGGATCAACACCGGCAGGTTTTTCCAGTCGGGGCAGTCACGCAATTCACGCAGGATCTCATAGCCGGATTTGCCGGGCAGCATGACATCGAGAATCAGCAGGTCGGGCGCCCGCCGCGCCACCACGTCGAGTGCATCATGGCCGTTGGAATGGGTGAACACGTCCCACCCGTCACGCGACAGGAAGAAATTGATCGCCTCGGAAATGTTCGGTTCGTCCTCGATGACGAGAACCCGTTTGCCCATCGCGCTCTCCTCCCCGGTCAGCGCCGCGCAATATTGTTAGTCAGGCAGTTATCTGCCGAAAAGGCAGACGAGTCAAAAAGCTTTGTTCATGCGGAGGAATTTCAGGTGCGCCCGGACAGCCAAACGCCGACCTGGCGGGACGCGACCGCCCGAAGAAAGGGGGCCAGCCCCCTCGCCCTGCGGGCTCACCCCCGGGATACTTGAAAAACCAGAGAAGGACCTTGCGCGGGATCCCCTGCTTCATCTTGCCGGATAAACTCCGGGGGTCCGGGGGCAGAGCCCCCGGCCGGTCGACGTGCAAAGGCACGGCGAAAAACCTGTGCCGAACCCGGCAACAGAACAACCGGATGCTAGATGCCTTCTGTCAGCACCGAAGGTTCGCGGCGGGCGCTGCAATCGGTGCGCACGCAGATCCGGCAGGAGACACCAACAGGCACCGGGGTCTGGCCCGCCACCTCGGCGCCGGCATCGAAGGAGGGTCGGAACAGCATCACTGCTTCGATCCGCGCCACGTCGCCGAAGCGCATCCCCCCTGTCAGCTCGGCAATCGAAAAGGTCTCGAAGCGGCGCGCCTCGCGGGCGGATTGCTCGACCATGCGGTAGACCGGCTGCGCGGGCCGGGTCAGTGCGGTGAACAATGGCCAGAGCGCACAGGACGCGCCGAAGCGCGGCAGCGGGAATTCGTCCAGCGGCTTGCGCAACAACAGCGTGCCCGAGGCATCGCAGATCACCAGCCCCAGCGGCCCCAGCCCGGCCGAAGCCGGCAGCGTCGCCAGCCGGTGCAGTGCCGAGCCCAGCGGCGCATCGAAAGCCCGCGCCAACCCGGCAGGGTCGAAGCCCCGGGCCTGGACGAATTCCAGCATCTGCCCCAGCGGGATACGCCCGGCATCGCGCGCATACCGCCGCAGGTAGCGCCGGATGAAATCGCGCGAGGCCGCCATCGTCAGCCCCTCTGCCCCGTCGACCAGCTCGTCAACACTCACCGCACCCTCCTCCAACGCGCCGAAGTGATAGGCGTTTTCCTCCAGGAAGGCTTCGACCTCTTCCTGGGGCGAGGTCAGGTTGGCCTCGCTGTCGGCGCTGTCGAGATAGCGCACCAGCGCGGTGGAGCTTTCCGCCAGCCGCCGGGCGTCTTCGTTGATGTTGCGATGGAAGCGGTCCTGCCATTCCGGCTCGATCTCCTGGGTGTCGGCCAGGATGCCGGCGGTCGACCGGATCGAGGTCACCGTCGACAGCATGTCGTGCAGCGATGCGGCCAGGTGCGGGTCATGGGTCAGCCGGTCGGTCAGGGTCTCGACCGTGCGCTCCAGCGCGTCGATCCGCTTGCGGCTGTCGGCCAGCAGCGCCGCCCAGCCGGGAAAGCGCCCGGCAAACTCGTCGATCCGTTCCAGCTCGGCCTTCAGGTCGGGCCGCGCCGCCGCCGCTTCGCGCAATGCCGACAGCAGCGCGGTCTCCACCCCTTCGACCAGGGTCGAGGGTTCGACTTCGAGCACCCGGGCGATGGCCAGCAGCAGCTTGCCGCCGATCCGGCGGCGGTTGTGTTCGATCAGGTTGAGGTAGGAGGCCGAGATTCCCGCCGCCTGGGCCAGCTCGGCCTGCTTCATGCGGATGGCGGTGCGGCGTTCGCGGATCCGCGTGCCTGTCAGAGTGTCGCGGGGCATGGCGTTTCCCGGGCAATTTCAACCACGTTCTGCGCTGCGGAATAATTTCTTTACAGTTTCCGCAGGTGCAGTGTCCATTTATTTACAAAAAAAGCCTTGCGTGGAAAGCCCTTGTTGCGAAATTTTCGAGTCTCGCCTGATAATGACTTTGCACGAAAAGTGCCCACGCGCACCCAAGTTGAGGAGCTTGGCCAAGCGCGACTTCAAAAATTGGGAGGATTCCATGTCCAAAACGAATTTCACACGCCGTGGCGTGCTCAAGACAGGTGCCATGACGGCAGGCGGCCTTGCCATGCCGACGATCCTGACCGCCGCCAGCCACACGGGGTTCACCAATGCGCCCGAAGGCTCTTCTGTCACGCTGGGCTTCAACGTGCCGCAAACCGGCGCCTATGCCGACGAAGGCGCGGATGAATTGCGCGCCTATGAGCTGGCGGTCGAGCATCTGAACGGCGGTGGCGACGGCGGCATGCTGAACACCTTCTCGTCCAAGGCGCTCGACGGCACCGGCATCCTGGGCAAGAAGGTCGAATATGTCACCGGCGACACCCAGACCAACTCGGACGCCGCCCGCGCCTCGGCCCGGTCGATGATCGAGAAGGACGGCGCCATCATGATCACCGGCGGCTCGTCCTCGGGCGTGGCGATCGCGGTGCAGGGCCTGTGCCAGGATGCGGGCGTGATCTTCATGGCCGGCCTGACCCACTCGAACGACACCACCGGCAAGGACAAGCGGGCCAACGGCTTCCGCCACTTCTTCAACACCGAGATGTCAGGCCGCGCGCTGGCGCCGATCCTTGAGGCCAACTATGGCGCGGACCGCAAGGCCTATCACCTGACCGCCGACTACACCTGGGGCTGGAGCCAGGAAAATTCGATGAAGACCTACACCGAGGCGCTGGGCTGGGAGACGGTGAACACCGTGCTGACGCCGGTGGGTGCGGGCGACTTCTCGTCCTATATCACCCCGGTGGCGCAGTCGGGCGCCGATGTGCTGGTGTTGAACCACTACGGCGGCGACATGGTCAACTCGCTGACCCAGGCGGTGCAGTTCGGGCTGCGCGACATGCAGGCCAACGGCAAGGATTTCACCATCGTCGTGCCGCTCTTCTCGCGCTTGATGGCACGTGGCGCGGGCGAGAACATCAAGGGCATCTTCGGCTCGACCAACTGGCACTGGTCGTTGCAGGACGATGCCTCCAAGGCCTTCGTGCAATCCTTCGGCACCAAGTACGGCTTCCCGCCGAGCCAGGCGGCGCATACCTGCTACGTGCAGACGCTGCTCTATGCCGATGCGGTGACACGGGCGAAAAGCTTCAACCCCTGTGCCGTGGCCGAGGCGCTGGAAGGCTTCGAATTCGACGGCATGGGCAATGGCCCGACGCTGTACCGCGCCGAGGATCACCAGTGCTTCAAGGACGTGCTGGTCGTGAAGGGCAAGGACAACCCGACCTCGGAATTCGACCTTCTCGAAATCGTCGAGATCACGCCGCGTGGCACTGTGACCTACCCGGTCGATCACCCCGACTTCCAGGGCGGTTCGCTGGGATCGTGCAACCCGGGCGCCTGATCGGCACCTGAAATCGCGGGCGCGTGCGGCCGGGGCTGCGCGCGCCCTTTTGACAGCTTCGCAGGGGGGAGAGGCATGGAAACGCTCATCATCCAGCTCTTGAACGGCTTGGACAAGGGATCGGCCTATGCGCTGATCGCGCTCGGGCTGACGCTCATTTTCGGCACGCTTGGCGTGGTCAACTTTGCGCATGGGGCGCTGTTCATGATCGGCGCCTTCTGTGCCGTCACGCTGAACCGCATCCTGACGCTGAGCCACACCGTCATCGACGACACGCAAAAGGACTTCCTGGGCAATCCGCTCAAGGTCGAGGTTCCTTATGTCAACGGCATCTTCGGCGAGGCCGCGGGCAATTTCATCATCGACTGGACCGTGCCTCTGGCGATCCTCTTTGCCATCCCGATCATGGTGGCGGTGGGCGTCATCATGGAACGCGGGCTGATCCGGCATTTCTACAAACGTCCCCACGCCGACCAGATCCTCGTCACCTTTGGCTTGGCCATCGTGCTGCAAGAGATCATCAAGGCCTTCTACGGCGCCAACCCGATCCCCACCCCGGCACCCGATGCCTTCAAGGGCTCGTTCGATTTCGGCGTGTTGCTGGGCTTTGATCCCTTCACCGTCATCTACCCCTACTGGCGGCTGATCTACTTCGTCTTCTCGATGATCATCATCGGCGCGGTCTTTGCCTTTTTGCAGTTCACCACCTTCGGCATGGTGGTCCGTGCCGGCATGGCCGACCGTGAAACGGTTGGATTGCTCGGCATCAACATCGACAAGCGCTTTACCATCATGTTCGGCATCGCCGCCGCCGTCGCGGGACTGGCGGGCGTCATGTACGCGCCGATCAATTCGCCAAACTATCACATGGGCATGGACTTCCTCGTCCTCAGCTTTGTCGTCGTGGTGGTCGGCGGCATGGGCAGCTTGCCCGGGGCGGTGCTGGCCGGCTTCCTGCTGGGCATCCTGCAGAGCTTTGCCTCGATGAGCGTCGTGATCGAAACCATTCCCGGCATCAACCAGGTCGTGATCTACCTGGTCGCCATCATCATTCTGCTTACCCGTCCGAGGGGCCTCATGGGCCGCAAGGGCGTGATGGAGGACTGATCCATGCTCGGTCTCAAGAAAAAAGACGCCACCCTATTTCTGATCGTCGTTGCGATGGTGATCTTTGCGCCCTTCATCCTGAACCCCTTCCCCAGCGACAGTTCGCTGGCGCAGTTCAACGCGGGCTACCCCGACCTGATGCAGCGTTTCCTGATCTTCGGCATCTTCGCGGTGGGCTTCAACATCCTGTTCGGCCTGACCGGATACCTCAGCTTCGGGCACGCGGCCTTCCTGGGCGTCGGCTCCTACGCCGGGGTCTGGATGTTCAAGCTTCTGGGCATGAACGTGCTGCTGGCGATCGTCTCGTCGGTGCTGATGTCGGCGATCTTTGCGGTGGTGATCGGCTTCATCTCGTTGCGCCGGTCGGGGATCTACTTCTCGATCCTGACGTTGGCCTTTGCCCAGATGTCCTATGCGCTGGCCTACTCGGTGCTGAGCGGCATCACCAATGGCGAAACCGGGCTTCAGCTCAGCCACAATGACCCGCGGGTGCTGGGCGAGAGCGTCAATGCCGACGGCTCGCTGCCGGTGCCCAACTTCTTCGGCATCGAGATGCGCGCCACCGAGACGCTGAACCTCGGGCCCTGGAGCTTCGACTTCAACGCCGGTTACTATGTCTGTGCGGTCTTCATGATCCTCGGCTTCTACCTGGCGATCCGCATCTTCCGCTCGCCCTTCGGCATGATGCTGCGGGCGGTAAAATCGAACCAGCAGCGGATGAACTATACCGGCCTGAACACCCGGCCCTACACGCTCGCCGCCTTCGTGATCTCGGGCATGTATGCCGGGCTGGCCGGTGGGCTGATGGTGTCGATGGACCCGTTGGCGGGGGCCGAGCGGATGCTCTGGACCCGCTCGGGCGAGGTCGTGCTGATGACCATCCTCGGCGGCGCAGGCACATTGATCGGGCCGGTGCTGGGCGCGGGCTTCATCAAGTACTTCGAGAACATCTTCTCGAAGATCAACGACAACGTGCTGCACGGCTGGTTCGCCTTCATGCCCGACGGGCTGGAGAACGCGCTGGTCTGGCTGATCCATCCCTTCATCGGCAAGGGCTGGCACCTGACGCTGGGCATCTTGTTCATGCTGGTGGTGATCTTCCTGCCCGGCGGGTTGGTCGAAGGCGGTCAGCGCATCCGCGGCTTGTTCCGCAGGTCCGGCAAGGACGCCGCCAAGGACAATGCCAAAGCCACGAAACACCCCGCGGAATAAGGAGACGGAGAGATGGGAATTCTTGAAGTCAAGGACGTCGGCAAGCGCTTTGGTGGTCTGCAAGCCCTGGGCGACGTGAACCTCAGCGTGCAGGAAAACACCTGCCACGCCATCATCGGCCCCAATGGCGCGGGCAAGTCGACCCTGCTCAACTGCCTGATCGGCAAGCTGATCCCCGACACCGGGTCGGTGATGTTCGACGGCCAGTCGGTGCTGGGGCGCACGCCCTACCAGATCTGTCAGATGGGGATTTCCCGGGTGTTCCAGACGCCAGAGATCTTCGGCGATCTTTCGGTGCTGGAAAACATGATGATCCCGATCTTTGCCCGACGTGACGGGGCCTTTTCGCTGGATGCGCTGTCCAATGTGTTCGGCCAAAAGGACGTGCTGACACAGGCCGAACACATGCTGGAAGAGATGAACATGGCCGACAAGCGCCACATGCACGCGGCCTCCATGTCGCGCGGTGACAAGCGTCGGCTGGAAATCGGCATGTGCCTGTCACAGCAACCCCGACTTCTGCTCCTGGATGAGCCGACAGCAGGCATGGCACGTGCCGACACCAACAACACCATCGACCTGCTGAAAGAGATCAAGGCAGAGCGCGACATCACCATCGCCATCATCGAGCATGACATGCACGTGGTGTTTTCGCTGGCCGACCGGATCACCGTCCTGGCCCAGGGCACGCCGCTGGTGGAAGACACCCCGGACAAGATCAAGGGCCATCCCAAGGTGCGCGAAGCCTATCTCGGCGAAAGCGCCTGAGCGAAGATCAACGCGCCCCGGACCTGCTCCGGGGCCTCCACCCAAAAGGTCCCGGGTCAGGCCCGGGACGGGGAGAGCACGATGAACGTCAAACCCGACTTTTCCAAAAGCGCCAACCACGCCGAAACCGCCCCTGCCTTTCTGTCGGTCTGGGACATGCACGCCTACTACGGCGAAAGCTATATCGTGCAGGGCATCACCTTCAACGTCCATGAGGGCGAGATCCTGGCGCTGCTGGGCCGCAACGGCGCGGGCAAGACCTCGACCCTGCGGTCGATTGCGCGGATCGGCTCGCCTTTGGTGACACATGGCGAGATCTGGCTGGATCACAAGCCGCTGCACCTGATGTCCAGCCATGAGGCCGCGACCAACGGTCTTGGCCTGGTGCCCGAAGACCGCCGCATCATTCCCGGCCTGACCGTCGAGGAGAACCTGCAACTGGCCCAGATCGCCCCGCCCATCGGTTGGTCGATCGAACGGCTTTACGAGCTGTTCCCGCGGCTTGGCGAGCGCCGCAAGCAGGAAGGCGTGACCCTTTCGGGCGGCGAACAGCAGATGCTGGCGATTGCCCGGGCGCTTGCGCGTGACATCAAGGTGCTGCTGCTGGACGAGCCTTACGAAGGGTTGGCCCCAGTGATCGTGGACGAAATCGAAAAGACCCTGATGCACATCAAGAGCCAGGGCATGACCACCATCCTGGTGGAACAGAACGCGGTGCGGGCGCTGGAACTGGCCGACCGCGCGGTGATCCTGGACACCGGGGGCATCGTCTTTGACGGAACCGCGGCCGAAGTTCTGGAAAACGAAGAATTGCGCGCCGAATACCTGGCCATCTGATCCAGGGAGGAGCCGTACGGTAACGATTACCGCCCGCGTCGAAAGGCGCGGGCTTTTTCATGGCCCGGCCACGGTACATATGTGAACGAGGGTGGTTAAAATGCCCGGGAAACAGGGCCCGGGGACTGGCTGTTGTTAAGCTCGCATTAATCAGCGGTGACCATGCTTGCACAAGCATCGCAAGCAGAAGGACCATGCGAAAATCACCATGTTGTTCACCGCCCGCCTCGATCAGAAATTCGTGAGCAGGCGGGCCGGCTCGCCAATCCGTCGCCCGCCCCGCCCCGGCCCCAGCATCGCAGCTTTTCACCGTCGATTGCCTGCCGTATAAGCGTGCCCAATGGGCGATGGCGTGAGGCCGCCTCGCAACGCACAAAACAACGGGTTGATCGACATGACCAAGAAACCGCAAGACGCCGATGTCGCCTTTATCGCGGCGCTGGCGCAGCTTTTGCATGACAATGACCTGACCGAGCTTCAGGTCAAACGTGAATACGGCGAAGACGACAGCCTGAATGTCCGCGTCAGCCGCATCACGCCGGTGGCCGCCGCGGCACCCGCCCTGGCGCCCGCCGCCGCACCGGCCATTGCTGCCGCGCCGGCCGCCGCACCCGCGCCCGCCGCGCCCCAGGACAGCGACCCCGCCAATCACCCCGGCGCCGTCGCCTCGCCAATGGTCGGCACCGTCTACATGCAGGCCGAACCCGGCGCGCCCTCCTTCATCAGCGTCGGCGACAGCGTAGCCGAGGGGGACACCCTGCTCATCGTGGAAGCGATGAAGACCATGAACCACATTCCGGCGCCGCGGGCAGGCAAGGTGACCCGCGTGCTTGTCGGCGACGGCGACCCGGTGGAATTCGGCACCCCCCTCGTGATCCTTGAATAAGGAGCGCGCGAGATGTTCGAGAAAATCCTGATTGCCAACCGGGGCGAGATTGCGCTGCGCGTGATCCGTGCCTGCCGCGAAATGGGCATCGCCAGCGTCGCCGTGCATTCCACCGCCGACGCCGATGCCATGCATGTGCGCATGGCCGATGAATCCATCTGCATCGGCCCGCCGCCCTCGCCCAAAAGCTATCTTTCGATCCCGTCGCTCATCGCCGCCTGCGAGGTCACCGGCGCCCAGGCGATTCACCCCGGTTATGGCTTCCTGTCGGAAAACGCGGGCTTCGTGCAGGTGATCGAAGACCACGGTCTGACCTTCATCGGCCCCACCGCCGAACACATCCGCATCATGGGCGACAAGATCACCGCCAAGGATACGATGCTCAAGCTGGGCGTGCCTTGCGTTCCCGGCTCCGAAGGCGGCGTGCCTGATCTTGCGGCGGCCAGGAAACTGGGTGCCGAAATGGGCTATCCGGTCATCATCAAGGCCACCGCCGGCGGCGGCGGCAAGGGGATGAAGGTGGCCAATTCCGAGGCCGAGATGGAAAAGGCCTTCATGACCGCCCGCGCCGAGGGCAAGGCCAACTTCGGCAACGACGAAGTCTATATCGAGAAATACCTGCAAAAACCCCGCCACATCGAGATCCAGGTCTTCGGTGATGGCAAGGGCAACGCCGTGCACCTGGCGGAACGCGACTGTTCGCTGCAGCGCCGTCACCAGAAGGTGTTCGAGGAAGCCCCCGGCCCCGCGATTTCGCCCGAAGAACGCGCCCGCATCGGCAAGACCTGCGCCGAGGCTATGGCCAACATCAACTACATCGGCGCCGGCACCATCGAATTCCTCTATGAGGATGGCGAGTTCTACTTCATCGAGATGAACACCCGTCTCCAGGTGGAACACCCGGTGACCGAAGGCATCTTCGGCGTCGACCTCGTGCGTGAACAAATCCGCGTGGCCGAGGGCCTGCCGATGTCATTCGGCCAGGACGACCTGGAAATCAACGGCCATGCCATCGAGGTGCGGATCAACGCCGAGAAATTGCCCAACTTCTCGCCCTGCCCCGGCCGCATCACGCAATATCACGCGCCCGGCGGACTTGGCGTGCGGATGGATTCGGCGCTTTACGACGGCTATTCCATCCCGCCCCACTACGACAGCCTGATCGGCAAGTTGATCGTGCACGGCCGCGACCGCAACGAGGCGCTGGCCCGTCTGCACCGCGCGTTGGGCGAGTTGATCGTCGACGGCATTGATACAACCATCCCGTTGTTCCACGATCTGCTGGCGGAAGAGGCCATCCAGACCGGCGATTACAACATCCACTGGCTGGAAAAGTGGCTGGCCCGCACCTACGAGTGAGGCGATGAAAGACCCAGGGCCGGACCTTGATCCGGAGCTTTTGCTACAGGCCTATGCCACGGGCATCTTTCCCATGGCAGAAAATCGCGACGACCCGGAGGTTTTCTGGGTCGATCCGCGCCGCCGGGGTGTGTTTCCGCTCGACGGCTTCCATATCTCGCGCTCGTTGGCCCGCAGCCTGCGCCGAGTGCCGCACCAGATGCGGATCAATACCGCCTTTGCCCAGGTGATGGAGGCCTGCGCCGACCGGGCCGAGACTTGGATCAACCCCGGAATTTTCCATACCTTTCAGAAGCTTCACTCTATGGGCCATGCCCATTCGCTTGAAATCTGGGACGGCGAGGCGCTGATTGGCGGGGTCTACGGGCTGGCCATCGGCGGCGCGTTTTGCGGCGAGTCGATGTTTTCGCGGCGTACTGACGCGTCAAAGATGGCGCTGGCCTACTTGGTCGATCGGCTGAACCAGGGCGGCTTCACGCTTTTCGACACCCAGTTCCTGACAGATCACCTGGCCTCGCTCGGGGCGGTCGAGATCCCCCGTGCCGCCTATCGCGCCCAGCTTTTCCAGGCGTTGACCCGCAGCGCGTCGTTCACCAGCCCCGCGCTGGCCGACGCCTACTCGGTCTTGCAGCGCAACAGCCAGACGTCATAGCGCGCATGATCCAGCGCGTTCAGCGCCGGTGACGACGCGATCATCCAGCCGGAAAAGGCTGGCGCCGTTGCGTCCGACTCCCAGATATTGAGAAAGGCAAAGGCATCCCCCGCCGGGTTGCCGGCCGGATAGCGGCATTCGGTCATGTCGACACGCAAGGCACCGAATTCGGCCACCCCGCCATTGGGCAATTCAAAATCCGTGACTTCGCCCGACACCTTGTCCAGACCGCGCAGAACCGCGCCCGTGCCCTGGCTCACCGCTTGCTGGCCAAACGCCGGCGCCGCGGCCAGAAGCAATCCGACGATCCCCCATTTTACGCGCAATACCCCTGCCCCAGACAGGGGCAGGCGAGAGGGCCGATCACGGCCTGTCGCGAACTGTGTGCTGCCGGTGTTCATGGCTTATTCCGGCGACCAGGCCTCGTAATCCTGACGCGACGCCGGTTCCGGGCGGCGCAACGAACCGCTGGGCGCATAGGCCAGCGGCGTGCCGGTCAGGTTTTCCTGGTGCGGCTTTTCCCAGGTTTTATGCGGCAGCGGGCGCTTTGTCGGCGGCTCTTTCATCGTGTGATGCAGCCATCCATGCCAATCCGGGTTCACCCGGCTGGCCTCGGCCTCGCCATTGAACATCACCCAGCGGCGCTTGCCGTCACGGGTTTCGTAATAGACGTTGCCCTGATCGTCTTCTCCGACCTTGACGCCGTTCCGGCGGGTGTAAAGCTGGGTGTTCAGGGTCGACCCGTTCCACCATGTGACGGCGCGCAACAGCGTAGTGAGTATGCCCATTGGGGACTCCTGTATTCCTTCCGGCTTTATGGCCAATTCGCGGCCCAAGGTCCAGTGTGGCCTGCCGGCTCAAGCCCTCGTGCAATATCCGTTCATCGCGCAAACCACCCCTGTTCTTCAGCCTGGCGCCAGCGCGGTGACTTCGATTTCGATTCGGTAATTCGGATCGATCAACCCGCATTCGATCATCGTGGCCGCCGGTGGATGTGTGCCAAAGACCTCGGCCAGGATCGGCCAGCAAGGTTCGAACTCTGCCCGGTCGGGCAGGTAATAAGTGACCCGCACCACGTCAGAAAAAGAGGCGCCGGCCTCCGCCAGCGCCTTTTCGATAATGCTCAGCGCGTCGCGGCATTGTGCCACGACGCCGTCGCCCTGCCCCACGGTGCCCGCGACATGCACGAACCCACCGGCCACCACCGCGCGGCAATAGCCGATTTTCGGCTCAAAGGCACCGCCCGAGGATATCCGCGTGATCACAGCGCCCGCTCCTCCGAACTCATCCCGCCGTGGCCGAAGCCTTTTCGTCGCTTTCCGAATAGATCATCAGCGGCGCGGCATCCGAGGTCGCCGCCTCTTCGTTCACCACCACCTCGTCGACGTCATCCATGCCCGGCAGGTCGAACATCGTGTCCAGCAGGATGTCTTCAAGGATCGACCGCAGCCCGCGGGCGCCGGTCTTGCGCTCAATCGCGCGCTTGGCAATGGCGGTCAGCGCCTCGTCGGTGAAGGTCAGCTTGGTATCCTCAAGCTCGAACAACCGCTGGTATTGCTTGACCAGCGCGTTCTTCGGCAGGGTGAGGATGGTGACAAGCGCCTCTTCGTCCAGGTCCTCAAGCGTCGCCAGCACCGGCAGACGGCCGACGAATTCCGGGATCAGGCCGAATTTCAGCAGGTCCTCGGGCTCAAGTTCCTTGAACACCTCGCCCACGCCGCGATCGTCGTTGTCACGCACATCGGCGCCAAAGCCCATCGCCGAGCCTTTGCCCCGCTGGGCAATGATCTTGTCAAGGCCGGCAAAGGCGCCACCGCAGATGAACAGGATGTTGGTGGTGTCGACCTGCAGGAATTCCTGCTGCGGATGCTTGCGCCCGCCCTGCGGCGGCACGGAGGCAACCGTGCCTTCCATCAACTTCAACAGAGCCTGCTGCACGCCCTCGCCCGAAACGTCGCGGGTGATCGAGGGGTTTTCCGATTTGCGGGTGATCTTGTCGACCTCGTCGATATAGACGATGCCGCGCTGCGCCCGCTCGACGTTGTATTCAGAGCTTTGCAGCAGCTTGAGAATGATGTTCTCCACATCCTCGCCCACGTAACCGGCCTCGGTCAGCGTCGTGGCGTCGGCCATTGTGAACGGCACATCCAGGATGCGCGCCAGCGTCTGCGCCAGCAGCGTCTTGCCGCAGCCCGTGGGCCCGATCAGCAGGATGTTGGATTTCTGCAGCTCGATGTCACCGGATTTCGCCGCGTGATTGAGGCGTTTGTAATGGTTGTGTACCGCAACCGAGAGGACCCGCTTGGCCACCGCCTGGCCGATGACGTAGTCGTCCAGCACCTGGCAGATTTCCTTGGGCGTCGGGACCCCGTCCGAGGATTTCAGCCCGGCACTCTTGGTCTCTTCGCGGATGATGTCCATGCACAGCTCGACACATTCATCACAGATGAAGACAGTCGGGCCAGCAATGAGTTTGCGCACCTCGTGCTGGCTCTTGCCGCAGAAGCTGCAATAGAGGGTGTTCTTGCTGTCACCGCCGGTCGTTGTCGCCATGTCTAACCTTTCGCAGCCTTCGCTTTACTTCTCGCAGTGGTGCCGATGACACCAGCCGGGCATTTCCCCAGCTTAGGACAGGCCGCAGGGAGCGACAATTGCAAAATGCGCTTCCTGCGGTTCTGTTGTTTATTCGGTGTCGTCGCCGGCCTTGGCGCGGTTCTCGACGATCTCGTCGATCAGACCCCATTCCTTGGCATCTTCGGGCGACATGAAGTTGTCGCGCTCCAACGCGGCCTCGACCTTTTTCAGGGACTGGCCGGTGTGCTTCACATAGATCTCGTTCAGCCGCCGCTTGAGTTTGAGCGTTTCCTCGGCATGGATCATGATGTCGGTCGCCTGGCCCTGGTAGCCGCCCGAGGGCTGGTGCACCATGACGCGGCTGTTGGGCAGCGAGAACCGCATGCCCGGCTCACCCGCCGTCAGCAGAAGCGATCCCATCGACGCCGCCTGGCCGATCACCAGGGTCGAGACCTTGGGCTTAATGTATTGCATCGTGTCATAGATCGACAGCCCCGAGGTCACCACGCCACCGGGCGAGTTGATGTACATCGAGATATCCTTCGACGGGTTTTCAGCCTCAAGGTGCAGAAGCTGCGCCACGATCAGCGAAGACATGCCGTCGTGGACCGGGCCGGACAGAAAGATGATCCGCTCTTTCAGCAGGCGGGAAAAGATGTCGTAGGCCCGTTCGCCGCGGCTCGTCTGTTCGACGACCATGGGAACCAGCGTGTTCATGTAGGTATCAATCGGATCTCGCATTTTGGCCTGCCTCTTGCGCTTGGGGCCTTTTACCCCGCCGGAATTAACAGAGTCTTAGTGCCCGGCTTGGGGGGCTGCAAGGGGCGGCGGGGCATTCCCCCGCCTCAGGCACAGGCGCGTTCTTCCTCGTCCCGCCAGCGCGCGACGGCAAAACCACGACGGGTTTCGCTGTAATCGCCCACATAGACCACCGGCAACCCGGGAAAGCGCTCTTCGATGTCCGCCTTGACCTGGTCGCCGTCGTGATCGCCGAATTGCCCCTCGTCGATCAGCACCACCGAAGGCAGCCGATTGGTTTCGAGGAAATCGACCGCCTCGGCCTCGGTACGGACATGGCGCACCATGCGGCCCTGGCGGTGAAGATATTCCAGGAAATCCCTGTGCCGCCGGGCCGCGCCGGCCAGCAGCAGCACGTCAAAGGGCAGCTCGGGGTCCTCTGCCACGCCGGCGGAGGCGGCCGGAACAAAGACCGGCAGGGCGATGATCACGGTGGTGCCCTCGCCCGGCGCGCTGCGGATCAGCAGCCCGCCGCCCTGCTGCTGGCACACGCCATTGACCGAAGCCAGGCCAAGACCGCTGCCCTTGCCGACACCCTTCGTGGTGAAATAGGGCTGCACCGCCCGCGCAATGGTTGTGGCATCCATGCCGGTTCCGGTGTCTGAGACCTCGATCACCACGTAGTCGCCCGGCGCAAGACCGGCATTGAAGTTGAAGGTGGCCGCATACCCGTTGGTGATCAACCGCTGCGTGATGCGGATATGCAGGTCGCCGCCTTCGGGCATGGCGTCGCGGGCATTGACCATGAGGTTCAAAAGCGCACGTTCCAGCGTGGCATCGTCCACCCGCACATGGCCCAGGTCCGAGGCAACCGCGTCAAGGGTGATGCCGATATTCGTCGGAGCCACCCGTCGGAACAGGCCGATCACCTGTTCGGCCACGGCCACCACGTCGCCCTCGCCGATCTGCAGCCGGGTTTGGCGCCCCGATTCCAGCAATTGCCCGGTCAGCCCCGCCGCCCGGTCGGCGGCGCGGATCGCCTCGTCCAGGTATTCGCCGGCCTTGGCAGGATCGACCTGCATCAATTCCAGGTTGCCGCGCAACGCCGTCAACGCGTTGTTGAAGTCATGCGCCACCCCGGCCACGATCTGGCCCAGAATGCGCAGGTTCTCATCCCGTTCGCTGTTGATCTCGATCGATTGCAACGCGCGGTCCGAAGCATTCTTGAGCGCGGAAAGGCGGGTTTTCTCGGCCTCCAGCCGCTCGACCTGGTAGCCGACGACAAGTGCGGAGGCGACCAGCAGCGTGATCATCGCGCTGCACAGGAAGACCAGCCGGAATTCCGCGGTGATCCAGTCGTTCCTGGTGGCCAGCCGCACCAGCCCGCAAAGCGCCAGCACCCCCACCACCGACAGCACAAGCGACACGCGCAGCACCTTCGATTGCCGCCCCGGACCCAGCAACCCGCGGAAATGCGGACTGTCCCGGCAGGACAGGATCAGCGCCAGGTTCAGAAGAAAGGCGCCGCCCGCCGTGTGCAGGGCCATTTCCCGAAAGCCCAGCACATCACGCACCGACACCGTGGCCAGCGCATGCGCCATCAATGCCGTCCCCGAGGCCAGCGCACACAGCCCCCCGGCGGCGAAAGCCACGGTTTGCGCGCCCGTCCCCGGCATGGTCGTTGCCGCGATCGAAATCCCCAGGCACAGCAGGCAAAAACCGGTGGCCACCGCCATGCCATCGCCGGACGACAACCCCGACCGCACCACCGGAGACACGAAATAGGTCACGACCAGCGCACCAAGCGCCAGGGTCGTGGCGACCCCCACGTAGGACGGCCATCGATTGATGGCGGCCAGGGTGCCGATACTGGCAAGCACCAGCGCGGCCGCCGTCTCTGGCACCATCGCCGGAAGACCAGGGCTCAACCGGACAAATATTTCGAACCCCAGGCCCCAGCCAAGTCCCAGGACGGCGAGCGCCCCGACCAGCGAAATGAGGGCCAGCACACTGGTCCAGTCCCGCAGCACAAAACGATCAACCCCGGTTGCAGGCTTCATGCAAACGCTCCACCAATCGGCAACAACAGCACATTTGCCGCCAGCCTAGTCCGGCAGGGTTTCGCTTTCGTTAAAATTCGGATTTGGACTGATTTTTACAGGTTTCCCGCAGCCACGGGTCTTTCGCGGCCCCCGGTCATCCCGCCTTCAACCCCATTCCCCAAGCCGCGCCACGTAGCGCGCCAGCGTATCGATTTCCAGGTTGACCGGATCGCCGACGCGGGCCCGCCCCCAGGTGGTGACGTCCTTGGTGTGGGGGATGACATTGACGCCGAAATCGCGGCCCGCGACCTCGTTCACCGTCAGGGAGGTGCCGTTCAGCGCGACCGACCCCTTGGGCGCGATGTATTTCGCCAGCGGCTCGGGCGCGCGAAATGTCATGCGCGTGCTGTCGCCTTCGTCCACCATCGACACGATCTCGGCCACGCCATCCACGTGGCCCGAAACGATATGCCCGCCCAGCTCGTCGCCCACCTTCAGCGCGCGTTCCAGGTTCACCGCGCGACCTTCGGCCCAGAGACCAAGGTTGGTTTTGGACAGGGTCTCGGCGCTTATATCCACGTCGAACCAGTCAGCGCCCAACCCGACCACGGTCAGGCAGACCCCGTCACAGGCGATCGAGGCGCCCATGTCGATGCTGGCCGGGTCATACCCGGTGCCGATCCGCGCGCGCAGATCGCCCCGGTGTTCCAGCGCCGTGATCCGGCCGATATCGGTGATGATTCCGGTAAACATGCGTTTTTCCTCGCCGCTTGCCCCGGTTTCAGCCATATTTTTGTCCAGAAAGGCCGATACAGGGTCTTGCAAACCATATGAGGGAATTTGGCCTGATGGGCAACGCCGTTGGAGAGAAAAGGGTTTTCCTGTTCCTGCAGGGTCCGCACGGCCCCTTCTTCAACCGGCTGGGCCGGATGCTGCGGATGACCGGTGCCGCGGTCTGGCGCGTGGGGTTCAACGCCGGGGATCGCGCCTTCTGGTTCCATCCATCAACCTTCATTCCCTATATCGGCGCGCCCGAGGACTGGCCCGCGACATTCGCCGAACTGGTGGCCGACAAACAGGTCACCGACATCGTGCTTTACGGCGACACGCGCGAGATCCACGCCAGTGCCGTCGCCCAGGCGCGCGAGATGGGGCTGACGGTGCATGTCTTTGAGGAAGGCTACATGCGGCCCTACTGGGTGACTTATGAGCGTGGCGGCAGCAATGGCCATTCCCGGCTGATGGAGATGAGCGTCGCACAGATGCAGGCGGCGCTGCAAATGTCGGACATGGAGGCACCGCTGCCCCCCGGCCACTGGGGCGACACCCGCCAGCACGTGTTCTACGGCGCGCTTTATCACTGGTTCGTCATGTTCCGGAACGGCGATTACAAGCAGTTCCGCGCGCATCGCGAATTGCCGGTGACGATGGAGTTCCTGCTCTATCTCAAGCGGCTTCTGCTGATGCCGCTGCACGGGCTGGAACGCGCGGTGTCGACCTTCCGGATCCGGCATGGCGGCTACCCCTATCATCTTTGCCTGCTGCAACTGGAACACGATTCGTCCTTCCTTGAGCATTCGCCGTTCAAGCGGATGGCGGAATTCCTGGAACTGGTGGTCGAAGGCTTTGCCCGCGGCGCGCCGGGCCATCACCACCTGGTGTTCAAGGCCCATCCGCTGGAAAACGGGCGCACCAACATCCGGCGAGAGCTGAAGCGCCTGGCGCAGAAATACGGCGTCAAGGGACGGGTGCATTATGTCCGCGGCGGCAAGCTTGCGCCGCTGCTCAACGATGCGCGCACGGCAGTGGCGGTGAATTCCACCGCCGGCCAACAGGTGCTGTGGCGCGGCATCCCCCTGCGCGTCTTTGGCAAGGCGGTCTATGGCAAGCCCGAATTTGTCTCGATGCAGCCCTTGAAGGAATTCTTCGAAGCTCCGCAACGCCCCGACAACCGGGCCTACAAGGATTACCGCCGCTACCTGCTTGAAACCAGCCAGGTGCCGGGCGGGTTCTATTCCGCCAAGGGCCGGCGGCAATTGCTGCGGCTGGTGGTCGACATGATGCTGTCGCCCGACGACCCCTATGACGGCTTCGCCTCTGGCACCGCCGCCCCGCGCCAGCAACTGCGGCTGGTGACCTGACGCGCGGCGGGCCACAGGTCCCCCGCCGTCCCGGGCTTGACCCGGGACCTCTCCTCAATCCTTTTCAATCATGGCCATGAGGTCCCGGGACAAGCCCGGAACGGGTGTCACCGCCCGCCAAGCCCTTCTGCATGTCCCGACAAGAAACACGCCACCTGTGCCCTTGACGCCACGCCTGGCGCCGCTCTGACCCGCGCGGCGGCCTTCTCTGGATTTTTGACACGTCTTCCAGTAGATTACCGTCAAAAGCTGAGGCAGCAAAAAACAATAAGGTCGAGGAGACCGAGCAGTGACGATGCATCCCAAACAATGGGCCCGCTCCGTGGCCCTGCTTCTTGCCGTATCGATGGTGGCCTCTTGCGGCCTGCCCCGGTCCGGCCCGAACAAACGCGAGATCTTTGCAGGATCGGTCCAGCAACAGGGCGACGCCTTCATTGTCTCGGTAAATGACCGCGTGACCCGCGCCACCGGCGTGGTGCCAAGCCTCGGTTTCGCCGAGAGCTTCAAGAACGCCGGGGTCATCGGCTCCGACGTGATCCGCCCGGGCGATACCCTTGGCCTGACGATCTGGGAAAACGTGGATGATGGCCTGCTGGCCTCGGAAACCGCCTCGTCCACCATCCTCGAAGAGGTGCAGGTGGATGGCGCAGGCTTCATCTTTGTGCCTTACGCGGGGCGCATCAAGGCCGCCGGCAACACCACCGAAACCGTGCGCCGCGTCATCACCCGCAAGCTTGAAGAACAGACACCCGACCCGCAGGTCGAGGTCCGCCGCGAAGCCGGCGACGGCTCGACCGTGTCGGTCATCGGCTCGGTTGGCGGCCAGGGCATCTATGCCATCGAACGGCCCACCCGTACGCTTTCGGCCATGCTGGCGCGGGCCGGTGGCGTGACCATCCAACCCGAGATTGCCCAGATCACCGTGACCCGGGGCAATCACAAGGGCACCATCTGGTTCCAGGACCTCTATGGCCATCCCGGCATGGACATCGCCCTGCGCGGCGGTGACAAGATCCTGGTCGAGGAAGACACCCGCGCCTTTGTGGCGCTGGGGGCCACCGGCGCGCAATCGCGCGTGCCCTTTGAAAGCCAGACGATTTCCGCGGTCGAGGCCATTGCCCAGGTCGGCGGCCTGCTGGCCACCGCCGCCGATCCCACCGGGGTCTTCGTCTTCCGCAACGAACCCGAAGAGATCGCCGAGAACGTCCTGGGCCGCGACGACCTGCAAGGCACCCAGCGCATGGTCTACGTGCTGGACCTGACCGAGCCCAACGGGCTGTTCCTGGCCCGTGACTTCGTGATCCGCGACGATGACCTGCTTTACGTGACCGAAGCGCCCTTCTCCCAGTGGAACAAGACCATCGCTGCCGTGACCGGCTCGCTCAGCGCGGTGTCCACCGTCACCTCGACCGTCGATTCGATCAACACCCTCTCGGGCAGCTCGTCGGGTGGCTGACGCCAGTGGCCCAGTCCAGTGACATGACCGCCGGGGCCGGAACGCCCCGGCGTCTTTACGTCTACAACGGCGGTTTCCTGACCCAGCCGCGGGTGCGGCGCATCCTGACGCTGGCGGGCTACGACATCCGCCTCGGACTGCCCGGGCCCGGCGATCTGGTCGGCGTCTGGGGTCAAAGCCCCACCGCCCCGCGCGGCGAAGCCATTGCCGCCCGGCGCGGCGCCAAGATTGTCCGGGTCGAGGACGCCTTTCTGCGCTCACTCCACCCCGGGCGGGCCGGACATGAGCCGCCGCTGGGCCTGATGATCGACCATGAAACGGTGCATTTCGATCCCTCGCGACCCTCGGATCTTGAGCACCTTCTGGCCAGCGCACCGCTGGACGATGCCGCGTTGATGACCCGCGCCGGGGATGCCATCGCGCGCATCAAGGCCGGGCACCTGACCAAATATTCCGGCCTTGACCCCACCCATCCCGCCCCTGCCCCCGGCTATGTGCTGGTGATCGACCAGACCCGTGGAGACGCCTCTGTCACGGCATCCGGCGGCAATCGCGCAGGCTTCCGCGAGATGCTGGTCTTCGCGCAGGAGGAACACCCCGGCGCGCAGGTGCTGATCAAGACCCACCCGGAAACCGCCCGGGGCCTGCGGCCGGGCTATTTCGGCCCCGAGGATTGCAGCAACCGGGTGTCGCTGCTGACCGATCCGATGTCCCCCTGGCGGCTGTTCGAAGGGGCGGTCGGCGTCTACACTTGGTCCTCGCAACTGGGGTTCGAGGCGATTTTTGCCGGGCACAAGCCCCGCGTCTTCGGCCAGCCCTTCTATGCCGGCTGGGGCCTGACCACCGATGAACGCCCGGTTCCCCGACGCCAGCGGCGCCTGACCCGCAACCAGCTTTTTGCCGCAGCGATGGTGCTTTACCCGCGCTGGTACGATCCCTTTGCCGACCGGCTCTGCGGCATCGAAGGCGCGCTGGACGCCTTTGAAGCCCAGACCCGGGCCTGGCGCGAGGATCATCGCGGCTGGGTCGCCTCGGGGATGCGGCTGTGGAAACGCAAACCGCTGCAAAAGGTCTTTGGCCGGGTGCGCCCGATGGTGTTCGAGGACGACACCGGCAAGGCGCGCGCCCGGGCCGAGGCCGAGGACCGCCGCCGGATGGTCTGGGCCGGCAAGGCCGGCGACCTGGACCAGGTGGTGCGGGTCGAGGATGGCTTCCTGCGGTCGCGGGGCCTTGGCGCCGAACTGGTGCCGCCCATGTCCCTGGTCGCCGATGACCTGGGCATCTACTACGATCCCCGGCGCGAAAGCCGGCTGGAACGTTTGATCAACGCCGGCGACAGCCTGCGGCCCGATGAAGTGCAGCGCGCCTTTCGCCTGCGCCGCGCAATCCTGAAGGCCGGGATAAGCAAGTACAACCTCGCCGGTGCCGCCCCCGACCTGCCCGACGGCCACCGCATCCTGGTGCCGGGACAGGTCGAGGACGATGCCTCGATCCGCACCGGCTGTGACGCGGTGACGACCAACCTTGCCCTGCTGCGCGCGGCGCGCGCGGCCAATCCCGGTGCAGTGATCCTCTACAAGCCCCATCCCGACGTCGAGGCCGGCCTGCGCAAGGGCGCGGTGCCCGAGGCGGGCGAGATTGCCGACCTGGTGCTGGAGCGCGCCGATCCCGTGGCGCTTTTGGCCGAGGTCCAGGAGGTCTGGACACTGACGTCACTGCTGGGCTTCGAAGCGCTCTTGCGCGAGGTGCCGGTGACGACGCTGGGCGTGCCCTTCTATGCCGGTTGGGGCCTGACTCGCGATATGGGCGACGTGCCGCCGCGGCGGCAGGCGCGGGTGAGCCTTGATGCGCTGGTTCATGCCACGCTGGTGGCCTATCCCCGGTATCACGATCCGGTCACCGGCCTGCCCTGCCCGCCCGAGGTGGTGGTCAGGCGGCTCACCGAGGGCAATCTGCCCGGTCCCGGCATGGGCAACCGCGTGTTGGCGAAGCTTCAAGGGGTGTTTGCCAGCCAGGCGCATCTCTGGAGGCGATGACAGGCCGATCTGTCAACAGATCGGAACCGATCCATTGATGGATCGGCGCCCTCAGCCGCGTCGCCAGACCTGCATCACGTCACCGCCCACCTGGCGCAGCTCGGCAAGTTCCAGCCGCGGCGCCTCGGCCAGCCGCTCCAACCCGAGGGCCCCGACCGAGGGCTGCCCCTCGGCCCCCAGCGTCAGACCGGCGGTAAAGGCGATCAATTCATCCACAAGGCCCGCCGCCAGCAGCGATCCGGCCAACTGCCCGCCGCCTTCGCAGAACACCCGCGTCAGCCCGGCCTCGCCCAACCCGCGCAAGACCGAAGCGACATCCAGCTGCCCCCGGGACAGCCCGCAAGGCAGCAAAGTGGCGCCCAGGCCGCGCCAGGCCTTAATCAGCGCCGGGTCCGTCGCCGGCCCATGACAGAGCCAGACCGGCACATCGCCCGCCGTCTGCGCCAATTGGCCGGTCAGCGGCAGGTCGAGCCTGCGCGAGGCCACCACCCGCACCGGTTGATGCGTGATGCCCAGCCCCCGAACGGTCAACCCCGGATCATCGGCCCGCACCGTCCCGGCGCCGACCATGACCGCATCATGCTGCGCCCGCAAGGCATGCACGGCGCGCCGCGCCTCGGGCCCGGTGATCCACTGGCTTTCACCCGTCGCCGTGGCAATCCGCCCATCCAGCGAGGACGCCAGTTTCAATGTCAGGAAAGGCCGCCCCTCGGACTGGCGCAGGAAGAACCCGGCGTGATCCTGCGCGGCCTCTGCCGCCCGCACGCCGGTGGTCACCTCGATCCCCGCCGCGCGCAGCATGGCAAAGCCGCGCCCCGAAACCCGTGGATCGCTGTCCTCCAACGCGGCCACGACGCGCGCCACCCCTGCCGCTATCAGCGCTTCGGCACAGGGCGGCGTCTGGCCATGATGGGAACAGGGCTCCAGCGTGACATAGGCCGTGGCGCCACGTGCCAAAGCGCCCGCCATCGCCAGCGCCCCGGGTTCCGCATGGGGCCGTCCGCCGGGCTGGGTCCAGCCGCGCCCCACCACGCGCCCGTCCTTGACGATGACGCATCCCACGGCGGGGTTCGGCCAGCAGCGCCCCTGCCCGCGCCGCCCCAGCCGCAGGGCATGCGCCATGTGCCTCAGGTCGGCGTCCTGCATCACGATAGGCCTTCTGCTTCAGCTCTCGGGTGCGGGTGTGGGCCGCAACTCGCTGACAAACTTGTCAAAATCGTCCGCCGCCTGGAAATTCTTGTAGACGCTGGCAAAGCGCACGTACGCCACGGTGTCGATCCGCGCCAGGCTTTCCATCACGATCTCGCCGATCTGCTTGGAATTGATATCGGTCTCGCCCATGCTTTCCAGGCGCCGCACGATGCCCGAGATCATCTGGTCCATGCGCTCGGGCTCGACCGGGCGTTTCTGCAGGGCGATGCGGATCGAACGCTCCAGCTTGTCACGGTCGAAATCCTCGCGCCGGCCGTTCGACTTGATGACCACGAGGTCGCGCAGCTGCACCCGTTCATAGGTGGTGAACCGCCCACCACAGGCCGGGCAGAAGCGCCGCCGCCTGATCGAGACGTGGTCCTCGGCAGGCCGCGAATCCTTGACCTGAGTGTCGATATTTCCGCAAAACGGGCAGCGCATCGGCCGTTCCCCTTTCCTCTGTTCCGCCTCTGTCATGGGTCTTGGCGCCCTGTTATCCACAAAGTATAGAAGCACCGCCTGCATTTGGGTAGTGCATAAATGACCGACCGACATCATGTTGCGATTCGGTCAAGAGGGAAAATCGCCGCGATTTTCTCGTTGGGGCGACAGGTGATGGCGTTGGCGCCCCCGTCGCATGAGACCGAAGTTTGCAGAGTTTGAACAGGAAATTTGCAACATGGCCTGCTGCAGGCGCGATGGCTGCCGAAACACCAAAGACATCAGCCAAGGGTCAGCCAGTCCATCGATATTGGAGATGAGGAAAAAAGCGTCAAACAGCGCATTCAGCTAGTCAGCCCCGCAGGGCCACCAAGCGGACGTTCCACTTGGTCTCAAAGAGTTTTCCGGAGAAAACTGGTGCGGTCGAGAAGACTCGA
>ERZ1699650.110-NODE-110-length-38762-cov-11.202108_pt1 | contig 38762 bp, 41 predicted proteins | sample MGYA00581512_ERZ1699650 | MGnify/ENA primary metagenome ERZ1699650 (study PRJEB42348, sample SAMEA6618698) | metagenome | isolation source: Polyester-degrading enrichment culture growing on monomer terephthalic acid, Te | collected 2019-05-17 ... | reverse complement strand
TCTTTGACCACGACATCATGTCGCGCAACAAACCAATCCACTAATGCGCAGCGCCTTGATCGGGGGGGGGTGCCGGTGGCGGGCGCTCAAGGGGTGAGCATTCTGCGAAACAGGGTCTCCAGATGCGTCTCGGCCGCATCAAAGGGGTCGCGGTTGCCCAGCACGGCCGTCACCTGGACCTGGAAATCCGCGTAATGCTGCGTCAGCGCCCAGATCGAGAAGATCAGGTGCGCCGGATCCACCGGGGCCAGGCGGCCCTGCGCGCTCCAGCGCTGGATGATCGCCGCGCTGTGGTCCACCAACTCGCGCAGGTCACTTTCCAGGTAGGGCAAAATCCGAGGCGCCCCTTGCAGGATCTCATTGGCGAACAGCCTGCTTTCGCGGGGATAATCCCGCGCCAGCTCCAGCTTGCGGCGCACGTAGGCCAGGATTTCCTCAAGCGGATCACCCTCGGCATCCAGCGCACGCAGCGGATCGAGCCAGGTCTGAAGCAGACCCTGCAGCAATTCCTGGTGCATCGCCTCCTTCGAGGCAAAGTAATACAGCAGATTGGGCTTTGACAGCCCAGCCTCGCCGGCGATCTGGTCCAGCGTCGCGCCCCGGAAACCGTATTGCGAAAAAACCTGCAACGCCGCGCGCAAGATCACCTCGCGGTTGCGCTTTTGGATGCGGGTTCTCGTTGGTCGCCCGGTGTCATCGGCCCGCGCCGCCTGTGCCCGAGGCAAACGATCTGTCATGTCGCGGGTATCCTGCCTAAAAAGTGACCCATTTGTCCGTCCTGGCCGAGAGTGCCTTGACTGACCTTGTACGAGTGGTAGCGTTCTTTTGACCGAATGGTCAAATTCAACAAGAGCCCAAAGGGCCAAACCGACGGGGAAAGACATGACCGAGCCGACAGCCAACCTGACCGTCAATGGCACGCGCCTTTGGGACGCGCTCATGGAAATGGCCCGCATCGGCCCCGGCGTTGCCGGCGGCAACAATCGCCAGACCGTGACCGACGAAGACGGCGAGGGCCGCGCGTTGTTTCAGAAATGGTGCGAAGAGGCTGGCTGCACCATGGGTCTCGACCAGATGGGCAACATGTTTGCCCGGCGCGAGGGCACGGACCCGGAGGCGCTTCCGGTTTACGTGGGCAGCCATCTCGACACCCAGCCCACCGGCGGCAAGTATGACGGCGTTCTGGGCGTTCTGGGCGGGCTGGAGATCATCCGCACGCTCAACGACATGGACATCAAGACAAAACACCCGATCGTGGTGACCAACTGGACCAACGAGGAAGGCACGCGGTTCGCACCGGCCATGCTCGCCTCGGGTGTCTTTGCCGGGGTGCACACGCAAGACTGGGCTTACGAGCGCGAGGACCACGACGGCAAGGCATTTGGCGACGAATTGGCGCGCATCGGCTGGAAGGGTGAAGAAGAGGTCGGCGCGCGCAAGATGCATGCCTTCTTCGAGTTGCACATCGAACAGGGGCCCATTCTGGAAGCAGAAGGCAAGGACATCGGCGTCGTCACCCACGGCCAGGGGCTGAGCTGGACCCAGGTGACGGTGACCGGCAAAGAGAGTCATACCGGCTCGACCCCCATGCCGATGCGCAAGAATGCGGGTCTGGGCATGGCGCGCATTCTTGAAAAGGTCGACGAGATCGCCTGGTCGCACAAGCCCGATGCGGTCGGCGCCGCGGGCCATATCGAAGTCTTTCCCAATTCGCGCAACGTGATCCCCGGCAAGGCGGTGTTCACCGTGGATTTCCGCTCGCCGGAATTGTCGGTGATCGAGGACATGGAGGCGCGGATGAAGACCGAGGCACAGAAGATCTGCGACGACATGGGGCTGGAGGTGGCCTTCGAAAAGGTCGGCGGCTTCGATCCGGTGGCCTTTGACGAAGACTGTGTCGCAGCGGTGCGCAATGCTGCCGAACGCCTTGGCTATTCGCACCGCGACATCATCTCGGGCGCGGGGCATGACGCGTGTTGGATCAACCGGGTGGCGCCGACGGCGATGGTGATGTGCCCCTGCGTCGACGGGCTGTCGCACAACGAGGCGGAGGAGATCAGCAAGGACTGGGCCAAGGCCGGGGCGGATGTGTTGTTTCACGCGGTGGTGGAGACGGCGGAGATTGTGGAGTGACGGTTGCATCATCTTCCTCCGCAGTCCCGGACGTGATCCGGGACCTCCACTTCAACCCAAGAGATCCCGGATCACGTCCGGGACTGCGTAAACGCTTGGTTAACCGCGTTGCACTCAAACTGCGACATGGCTTTCTTCACCTATATAGCCGCCTGCAATTCCAACACGGCGATCTATATCGGCGTCACCGGCGATCTGCACAAACGCATGGCCGAGCATCGCTCGGGTGCGGGCTCGTGCCACACCGCCAAGTACCGCATCCGCAAGCTCGTCTATTTCGAAACGCACGAGACCTTGCCCGAGGCCATCACCCGCGAACGCAAGCTGAAGCGCTGGCGGCGGGCGTGGAAAGATGCACTTGTCAACGAAAACAATCCGAACTGGTCCGACCTGGTGATGGAGGCCTCGTTTCTTTGAGGTCCCGGATCAGGTCCGGGACTGCGTCACGCAGGGAGGCACGCACATGACCAAAGTCATCAAGAACGGCACCATCGTCACCCATGACCGGACCTACAAGGCCGATGTGTTGATCGAAAACGGCCAGATCGCCGAGATCGGCCCCGACCTGAAAGGCGATGAAACCCTCGACGCCACCGGCTGCTATGTCATGCCCGGCGGCATTGATCCGCATACCCACCTGGAAATGCCCTTCATGGGCACCTATTCCACCGATGATTTCGACAGCGGCACCCGTGCCGCCCTGGCCGGCGGCACCACGATGGTGGTCGACTTCGCCCTGCCCTCCCCCGGGCAAGGCCTGCTCGACGCGCTTCAGATGTGGGACAACAAATCCACCCGCGCCCATTGCGACTATTCCTTCCACATGGCCGTCACCTGGTGGGGCGAGCAGGTCTTCGACGAGATGGAGACCGTGGTGAAGGAGCGCGGCATCAACACATTCAAGCACTTCATGGCCTACAAGGGCGCGTTGATGGTGCAGGATGACGAGATGTATGCCAGCTTTCAGCGCATTGGCGAACTCGGCGGCATCGCCATGGTCCATGCCGAGAACGGCGACGTGGTGGCGGATCTTCAGCAGAAGCTGCTGGCCGAGGGCAACACCGGCCCAGAGGCGCACGCCTATTCCCGTCCGCCGCAGGTCGAGGGCGAGGCCGCGAACCGCGCCATCATGATCGCCGACATGGCGGGCGTGCCGCTTTACGTGGTGCATGTGAGCTGCGAAGAGGCGCACGAGGCCATCCGCCGCGCGCGTCAGCAGGGCAAGCGCGTCTGGGGCGAGCCGCTGATCCAGCACCTGACGCTGGATGACAGCGAATACATGAACAAGGATTGGGACCATGCCGCCCGCCGCGTGATGTCGCCGCCGTTCCGGAACCAGAAACATCAGGAGTCGCTTTGGGCCGGGTTGCAAGCGGGCTCGCTCTCGGTCGTTGCCACTGACCACTGCGCCTTTACCACCGAGCAGAAACGCTATGGCGTCGGCGATTTCACCAAGATCCCCAATGGCACCGGCGGACTTGAGGACCGGATGCCGATGCTCTGGACCCACGGGGTCGAGACCGGGCGGCTCACGCCCGAGGAATTCGTCGCGATCACCTCGACCAATATCGCCAAGGTTTTGAATTGCTACCCGAAAAAGGGCGCGATCCTGCCGGGCGCGGATGCCGACATCGTGGTCTGGGATCCGGAGAAGACCAAGACCATCACCGCCGCAAGCCAAGTCTCGGCCATCGACTACAACGTCTTCGAGGGCAAGGAGGTCAAGGGTCTGCCGCGCTTCACCCTGACCCGCGGCCATGTCGCGGTGCATGACGGCGAGTTGCGGAGCCAGGAAGGCCACGGCGAATTTGTCGCCCGCACGCCCAATACCGCCACCAACAAGGCGCTGTCGAAGTGGAAGGAACTCACTGCGCCGCGCCCCGTGGAACGCTCGGGCATTCCGGCGAGCGGGGTGTAAAGATGAAGGTCATTGTGATTGCGCTGGCGGTTCTTCCAACCATTCTTGCGGCACAGGACAAAGAGGCTTACGGCAACGAAACTGGCTGCAATTATGTCACCGGCGCAGGTCCAACAAACGACGACATGCTCGTTGTCCACGTCGGGGAAGCCATTCGATACTGGGAAGAGTATTGCGAATTCATTACTTATGAAGCCCTGAGCGATGGATCGGTCCTGCTGCACACCGATTGCTGGAGTGAAGGCATGAACTGGACCAGGGATTTTGTACTTGCCACGACGGACCGGGACAGCGTCCTGCTGTCCTACGAGCCCGGCGGCGAGGGTACGGAATTGATGGCATGTGGTTGATGGCAATGCCTCTTCCCGCAAAAGCAGCTATCCCCGAAGAGGAGCCCCGACACACGTGACTGCCCCCCTCCCCAAGGTCGATGCCCAAGGCACCCCGGCCCAGGTATCCGACCAGATCGTCATTCAGGCCAGCCACCTGGACCTGACGTTCGAAACCGCCGACGGCCCGGTGCATGCCTTGAAGGACGTCTCGCTCGACGTGCCCAAGGGCGCATTTGTCAGCTTCATCGGCCCCTCGGGCTGTGGCAAAACCACCTTCCTGCGCTGCATCGCGGCGCTGGAGACGCCCACCGGCGGCGCGCTCACCGTCAACGGGATGAGCGCCGATGAGGCCCGCCGCGCCCGCGCCTATGGCTATGTCTTTCAGGCGGCGGGGCTTTACCCTTGGCGCACCATCGGACGCAACATCGCCCTGCCGCTTGAAATCATGGGCTTTTCGAAACAGGATCAGGCCGAGCGCATCGCCAAGGTGCTCGATCTCGTGGAATTGAGCGGGTTCGAAAAGAAATACCCCTGGCAGCTGTCCGGCGGGATGCAGCAACGGGCGAGCATCGCGCGGGCGTTGGCCTTTGACGCGGATCTTCTGTTGATGGACGAACCCTTTGGCGCGCTGGATGAAATCGTGCGCGACCGGCTGAACGAAGAGGTGCTGCGGCTTTGGGCCAAGACCTCCAAGACCATCGCCTTCGTCACCCATTCGATCCCCGAGGCGGTGTATCTGTCGACCCATATCGTGGTGATGTCGCCGCGCCCGGGGCGGATCACCGACGTGATCGAAAGCCCGCTGCCGGCCGAGCGTCCGCTGGACATCCGCGACACGCCCGAGTTCATCGAAATTGCCCACCGCGTCCGCGAAGGCCTGCGTGCGGGGTACGGGGAATGAATGGCCCGAGGTACGCCGCGGTCCCGGACTTGATCCGGGACCTCACCGCCAACACCGTGCGAGAGTCCGGCCATGTCTGACGCGGCAGTGACAAGGAGGTCCCGGATCAAGTCCGGGACTGCGTGGCTCGGCCTCCCGCCGGTGCTCGCGGTGATCCTCGGGCTGATCGCACTCTGGTACGTCGCGGTCGTACCGATGAACGTGCAGGAAACGCTGACCCGCGCCGAACGTGCCGGGGTGGCGGTTACACCGGCAACCGCCGTGGACCGGCGCGATGCCGGCAATTGGGCGTTGGTGCTGGGCAACACGCATGCGCTTGGCGAAAGCTGGAGCCTCGATCGCCCGCGTCTGCCCGCGCCGCACCAGGTCGTGACCGAGCTTTACGAATCCACCTGGGTCGAGGAAACCACCGGTCGCCGGGGTCTTGTGCGCTCGGGCAGCTTTTCGAACCGCGGGTTGATCCACCATGCGCTGGTCACGCTCAATGCCACCTTGGTGGGGTTCCTGATCGGCACGACGCTGGGCATCGTGCTGGCAGTGGGCATCGTGCACAGCCGGGTCATGGACATGTCGGTCATGCCCTGGGCCATCGTGAGCCAGACCATTCCCATCGTGGCCCTCGCGCCGATGATCATCGTCGTGCTCTATTCCGTGGGTGTCCAGGGGCTTTTGCCCAAGGCGGTGATCTCGGCCTACCTGTCCTTCTTTCCCGTGGTTGTCGGCATGGTGAAAGGCCTGCGCAGCCCGGACGGCATGCAGATGGACCTGATGCGCACATATAACGCCTCGACCCTGGCCGTGCTTTTCAAGCTGCGGCTGCCGGCCTCGGTGCCCTATCTCTTTGCCTCGCTCAAGATCGCCGTCGCCGCCAGCCTGGTTGGCGCCATCGTCGGCGAGCTTCCGGTGCAGAAGGGCGGGCTTGGCGCGCGGATGCTGGCGGGCAGCTACTATGGCCAGACCGCCCAGATCTGGGCCGCGCTCTTCCTGGCCGCCGGGTTGGCCGCGCTGCTGGTCTGGGCGATTGCCGCCATTGAACAGCGCACGCTGCGGCGGATGGGGATGACGCCATGACCCATGTTCTCGGAGCTTTCGCGGTCTGGATCATCGGCTTCGCCGTCAACTTGCGGCTGGCCAATGGCCCCGCCCATGACACGACCGCCGCGCGCCTGGCCGTGCCGCTGATCTTCGGTGCCACGATCCTGGTGATGTGGGAACTGATCGTCACCGGCCTGGACGTGCCGCAGGTGATCCTGCCACCGCCCAGCCATATCGCCGCGAGTTTCGCCGCCAATACCGGCCTGCTCTGGGCCGATTTCGTCCAGACCATCCTTAAAGGTGCGCTGTCGGGCTGGGTGATCGGCTGCGCCGCCGCCTTCGTCACGGCGCTTTTGGTGGACCGATACGATTACCTGCGCCGTGGCCTGCTGCCGCTGGGCAACTTCATGGCGGCGCTGCCCATCGTCGGCACCGCGCCGATCCTGGTGATGTGGTTCGGCTTCGGCTGGCAGTCCAAGGCGGCGGTCGTGGTGCTCATGGTCTATTTCCCGATGCTGGTGAACACCGTCGCGGGCCTGCAGGAAACCAGCGCGATGCAGCGCGACCTGATGCACACCTATGCGGCCACATGGGGCGAAACCCTGCGCAAGCTGCGTCTGCCCGCGGCCATGCCCTTTGTCTTCAACGGGCTCAAGATCACCTCGACCCTTGCCCTGATCGGCGCCATCGTTGCCGAATTTTTCGGCTCGCCCACCCAAGGGTTGGGCTTTCGCATCTCGACCTCGATCGGCCAGCTTGACCTTGGATTGGTCTGGTCGGCCATTGTCGTCGCGGCGCTGACCGGCACGGCGGTCTACGGGCTGGTCACGCTGGCGGAAAAGATAACCACCTTCTGGCATCCCTCGCAGCAGCGATGACCCGAGGGGACCCAGAAAACCAAAACAAGACCAACAGGAGAGAAAGCAATGAAACAGACACTTGGAGCCATCACCCTGGCCGCGACGACCCTGGCCGCCCCCGCCTGGGCCCAGGACGTGACGCTACAGCTGAAATGGGTCACACAGGCGCAGTTCGCGGGCTATTACGTGGCGCTGGAAAACGGCTATTACGACGATGCGGGGCTGAACGTCACCATCCTGCCCGGCGGGCCGGACATCGCCCCGACCCAGGTGATCGCCGGTGGCGGCGCCGACGTGATCGTCGAATGGATGCCCGCCGCGCTGGCGGTGCGGGAAAACGGCCTGCCGCTGGTCAATATTGCCCAGCCGTACAAGTCGTCGGGCATGATGCTGACCTGCTGGAAGGACGCGGGCATCGAAGGTCCGGACGACCTGGACAACCGCACCCTGGGCGTCTGGTTCTTTGGCAATGAATATCCTTTCCTGTCCTGGATGAGCCATCTGGGCATCGCCACCGACGGCAAGGCGGAAGGCTCGGTCGAAGTGTTGAAACAGGGCTTCAACGTCGATCCGCTGTTGCAGCGCCAGGCCGATTGCATCTCGACCATGACCTACAACGAGTACTGGCAGGTGATCGATGCAGGCGTTTCGCCCGACGAGCTGGTGACCTTCAAGTACCAGGATCAGGGCGTCGCCACGATGGAGGACGGGCTCTACGTGATGGAGGAAAACCTGTCCGACCCCGACTTCGTCGCCAAGATGGAGAAATTCGTCGCCGCGTCGATGAAGGGCTGGAAATGGGCCGAGGAAAACACCGAAGAGGCGGCGATGATCGTGCTCGATTATGACGAGACCGGCGCCCAGACCGAAGAGCACCAGGTGCGGATGATGGGCGAAGTGGCCAAGCTGACCTCGGGCTCCAACGGCGCGCTTGATCCGGCGGACTATGAGCGCACGGTTCAGACGCTGCTGGCTGGCGGCTCGGACCCGGTCATCACCAAGGAGCCGGAAGGCGCCTGGACCTCCGTGATCACCGACGCGGCGCTGGACTGATCCGCATGTGACATCGGCCGATCCCCGGGTGATTTCCGGGGATCGGCCAGGCAACACAGGGGGCGGCGGCTTCCTGTTTGACGCGGCCATGGAAGTGGTTAAGCCTTGTCCTGCACATGGCCCCGGCGGGGGGCGAGCTGTGAGGACATGACATGAAACGCACCCTGGGCACCTGCTACTACCCCGAACACTGGCCGCGCGAGATCTGGGCCGAGGATGCGCGCCGCATGGCCGAGGCTGGCCTGACCTGGGTGCGGATTGGAGAATTCGCCTGGTCGCGGCTTGAACCTGCGCCCGGGGCTTATGACTTTGACTGGCTGGACGAGGCGATCGCGGTGCTTGGCGCCGCCGGGCTGAAGGTTGTGCTGGGCACGCCCACGGCGACGCCGCCGCGCTGGATGATCGACCGGCATGCCGACATGCTGGCCGTCGATGTCGAGGGGCGGCCGCGCAAGTTTGGCTCGCGGCGGCACTATTGTTTCAGCCACGAAGGCTACAAGGCGGAATGCGCGCAGATCGTCACCCGGCTGGCCGAGCGCTATGGCCGAAACCCGCATGTCGCGGCCTGGCAGACCGACAATGAATACGGCTGCCATGACACCACGATTTCCTATAGCGACGCGGCGCGGCAGGCGTTTCGTGGCTGGCTGCGGGCGCGCTATCCGGGCCAGGGCAACGACGGCGATATCGAGGCGCTGAATACCGCATGGGGCAATGTCTTCTGGTCGATGGACTATGACAGCTTCGACCAGGTGGACCTGCCCAACCTGACCGTGACCGAACCCAACCCCAGCCACGTGCTGGATTTCCACCGCTTTTCCTCGGACCAGGTGGTCGCGTTCAACCGGCTTCAGGTTGACATCATCCGGGCGCATTCCGAGGCGCCGATTGCGCATAACTACATGGGGCGGATCACGGATTTCGATCATTACGCGGTGGGCGCCGACCTCGATATCGCCTCCTGGGACAGCTATCCGCTGGGGTTCCTGGAGGATCGGGTGCCCGCGACCACCGATCAGCAACGGGACTACGCGCGCCAGGGCGATCCGGATTTCCAGGCCTTCCACCATGACCTCTACCGCGCCGTGGGGCGTGGGCGCTGGTGGGTGATGGAGCAGCAGCCCGGGCCGGTGAACTGGGCGCCTTACAATCCGGCGCCCCTGCCCGGGATGGTGCGGCTCTGGTCATGGGAGGCCTTCGCCCACGGGGCCGAGGCGGTCTGTTATTTCCGCTGGCGGCAGGCGCCGATGGCGCAGGAACAGATGCACGCCGGTCTCTTGCGTCCCGACGGCAGCGAAGCGGCGGGGCTGGACGAAGCCCGCCAGGTGGCCACCGAGATTGCGGAAGCGCCCGATGTGTCGCCGACGCAGGCACCTGTCGCGCTGATCTTTGATTACGATGCCGAATGGGCCTGGCGGGTTCAGCCGCATGGCCGGGGGCTGAGTTACTTCGAGCTGGTTTTCGACACCTATCGCGCCCTGCGCAAGGCCGGGTTGAGCGTTGACATCCTGCCGCCCGACGCAGGTCAGCTGGAGGGGTATGCGCTGGTGGTGGCGCCGGGGTTGATGCACATGCCCGAGGCGTTGAAAGCCGCGCTGGCGCAGACCTCGGCGGTGGTGATGATGGGGCCGCGCAGCGGGGCGCGGGACGCCACGATGCGCATTCCCGTGCCGCTGCCGCCCGCGATGCCGGGGCTGGACGTGACGGTGCGCCATGTCGAAAGCCTTCGCCCCGACACCCCGGTCGCGCTGCCTGCGGGCGGCCATGTCCGAAGCTACCGCGACGTGATCGACGGCAGCGCCGAGGTGATCGAGCGCGCCGAGGATGGCTTGCCTGCCATAGTGGCCCAGGGGCATCTGATGTACCTGGCTGGCTGGCTTGATCCTGTGGCGATGGGGCGGGCGGTGCGCATGGCGTGTGAGCGTGCCGGCCTTGCCACGCGCGATCTGCCCGGCGGGCTACGCTGCCGCGAGACCGGGGCCGAGACCTTCTGGTTCAACCACGACACCCGGGCGCATGAGATCGACGGCAACACCTTTGCGCCGCTCTCGGTCACCCGGATTCCGAAGCCATAGCCAAACTTGCAAGGACGGGTTTGCACGGCGCGTAAGGTCAACAACGACCGCGGCGGGACATGGCGCCGGGCGCCGGTCAACGCCGTGCCGAACATCCGGTACGAGAACCTGCACAAGCACGGGCGAAACGGGCTTGCCCGGTGACGCGTCAGCGGCTAGGCAGGGCCATGCTTACGGTTCCGCATGATTTGCGGATTCATGGGAACACGGTGCGGCCCGCTCTTTGGGCCAATGCCGGGGCTGCCCTCGCAACTGTAAGCGGCAAGCATGTCACCCATGCCACTGGCCCCCCGGGGGTCGGGAAGGGGGGCGGGATGCGTTTGAGCCGCGAGCCAGGAGACCTGCCGTCAGCATGAACCAGGAAGCCGGACGAGGTGTGCCGGCAGGGGGTGACCATGCACGCAGGCCAGACGCCTGAATTCCGCGCCTTGTGTCCGCTCCCTCTCCCGCTGGGAGAGGGCTGAATGGGCATTGACACCACAAGGCTCCGCTTCGATCTTGCCGGGTTCGCCCGCGATGGAACGCTGGGCGATCACGCCGCGCTGATGCGGTTGGTGATGCGGGCCGATGCCCTGGGCTATGGCGGCATCTGGTTCAACGAGTTCCACTTTCATCGCGGCACGCTGCCCTATCCGCATACGCTTTTGCTGGGGGCCGAGATCCTGGGCCGAACAGAGCGGCTGCGGTTCGGCACCTCGATCCTTGTCCTGCCTCTGCACCACCCGCTGATGCTGGCCGAGCAGATCGCGCAGCTGGATTACCAGTCCGGCGGTCGGATCGACGTCGGCATCGGGCGCGGCACCGAGCCGGCCACCTTCGACACGCTGGGCATCGACCGGGACAGCGCGCGGCAGCGCTTTGCCGAGGCGCTGGAGATCATGCTGCGCGCCTGGACCCGGGACCGCGTGGCCTCGACCGGGCCAACCTGGCCCTTCCCGGAAACCGAGGTCGGGCCACCGCCGGTCCAGCGCCCGCATCCGCCGATCTACGTGGCGGGCGTTTCCGAGGAAACCGTCGACATCGCGGCCCGCCACGGCTTTCCCCTGCTGCTGAGCCTTGAGCCCAATGAGGCCCGCCAGATCCCGGTGTTCCGCGATGCGCTGCGGCGGGCCGGGGCGGGCCCTGCCCCGATGGCTGCCTCCTCGTTGTCACGCTATGTGCTGACGGCGCCGACGCGCGACGCGGCCGAGGCGCGGCTGGACGCGCTGACCGACCGGCTCAACGCCCGCCGCGCCAGCCGCGCCCTCGCCCGGGGCCTGCCCCCGCCCTGCGCGCGCGACCGGGCCGAGATGCTGCGCGACTATGCCATTGCAGGTGCGCCCGAGGACTGTCGCCGCCAGGTCGAGGCGCTGATCGCCCGCACCGGCTGTTGCAACCTGCGGTGCCTGTTCGATGCCAACGGCTTGATCCCGCTGGCCGAGGCAGAGGCGGCGATGACGCTATTCGCCCAGGAGGTCCTGCCCACCTTTGACACCTTTGCCATGCCGCCGGTGCCCGAATTCTCACTGAAAAGGACTTGTCCATGAAGCTCACCCTGCTTGTCAGCGCCGCCGTGACCGCGCTTGCGCCCGCCGCCTTTGCCGAAGGTCACTATCCCTACACCGACGAGAATTGCGGCGTCACCACGGTCTACGAAGCTGCGCCGGACCACGCCGTGACCCTGTCGAACAACGCCACCGAGATGATGCTGGCGCTCGGGTTGCAGGATCACATGGCGGGCACGTCCTACATGGCAAACCTGCGGATCAGCCCCCAGTATGAAGCCGCCTACAACGCCATCCCGATCCTGTCGCCACTGGTGGCCACCACCGAACAGCTGATCGAGGCCGAGGCGGACTTCGTCTATGCGGGCTATCCCGACGGGTTCAGCGAAAGCCGCCACACCCGCGATCAACTGCATGACCTGGGCATGAAGACGCGGCTCAATACAGAAGGCTGCAACCTCGGGAAATACGGTTTTGACGAGTTGTATGCCGAGATCCGTTCGGTCGCCGGCATCTTCGGTGTGCCAGAGCGGGGCGAGGTGCTGATCCGTGACATCGCGGACCGGGTTGCCGCGGTCGAGGAACGGCTGATCGGGGCCGACCCGATCCCGGTCTTCATCTACAATGGCGGCGAAGACACGCCCCGCGCCGTGCTGGGCAACACCATGCTGAGCCACGTGGTGGACCGGGCCGGGGGCACGAATATCCTCGGCGCAGTCGACAACCGCTATGGCAGCACCTCGTGGGAGCAACTGGTGGACCAGGCGCCCGAGTTCATCGTCGTCTTCTATTCCGGCACCGCCAGCGGCCAGGTGGTCGAAGACCCGGATGCCGAGCTTGGACAGGCGAGGGTTGATGTGCTGAAAGCCAACCCGATCATTGCCCAAGTTCCGGCGGTGGCCAATGGCAACCATGTCCTGATCCCCTCGGTGATCGGCCAGCCGGGGCCAAGTTCGGCCGATGCGCTGGAAAAGCTGGCCCGTGCCTTCCATCCAGAGGCCTTCGCGGAGTAGACCCAGCCCATGCGCGACGCCCGTTCTGACAGCGCCGCCGAGCGGACGGCGCTGCTTGCCACCCTCCGCAGTCCGCCGCCCGCGCGGCAGACCGGCCTGCCCCAGACGGGCGGGTCCGGGGCGGTGGGGCGTGGACGGTTCCTGGCTGTCACCGCAAGCATCGTCGCCTTGTTGCTGGCCTGCGCGCTGGCCGGGTTGATGATCGGCTCGGTCTCGATCCCCGCCGGGGATGCGCTGGCCATCGTGGTGCATTGGCTGTCGGGGGGGGCGCTGATGACGCCGGACTGGCGGGCGGCGCATGAAATCATCATCGTCCAGACCCGCATTCCCCGGGTGATCCTGGCCGCCGTCGTGGGCGCGAGCCTTGGCGTGTCGGGCATGGTGATCCAGGCCATCGTGCGCAACCCGCTGGCGGGGCCTTCGATCCTTGGCGTGTCTTCGGGGGCTGCGACCGGCGCGGTGGTGGTCATGCGCTTCGGCCTGGTGGTGCTGGGCGCCTTCACGCTGCATATCGCGGCGTTCCTGGGCGGGTTGGCGGCGCTGACGTTGGTGTTCTGGATCGCCCGAACGGGGGGGCAGATGACACCGACGCGGCTGGTGCTGGCGGGCATCGCCATGAGCGCGGTGCTGAGCGCGCTGACCAGCCTGCTGGTTCTGACCTCGCCCGATCCGCAACTGGCAGCACGGGTGTTGTTCTGGACGCTGGGCGGCTTCGGCGCGGCGCAATGGAAGCTCTTGCCGATCCCGGTGATCGCGCTGGCCATCGGGCTGGCGATGATGCTGGCCCAGGCGCGGCGGCTGAACCTGCTGATGGCGGGCGATGAAAGCGCGGTGGCGCTGGGGCTGGATGTGGAACGCTTTCGCCGCACGATGTTCGTGCTGACCGCAGCGCTGACCGGGATCACGGTGGCGGTGTCGGGGGTGATCGGCTTTGTCGGGCTGATCATGCCGCATATCGTTCGCCTGATGGTGGGGGCCGATCACCGTCGCGCCCTGCCTGCCGTGGCGCTTGCCGGGGCGACCTTCACCATTGCTGCCGACCTGGTGGCGCGCTCGATCATCTCGCCGTTGGAGCTGCCGGTGGGCATCGTCACGGCGCTGGTGGGCGGGCCGTTCTTCATCTGGCTGCTGCGCCGTGACGCCCGCGCACTGGGGGTGGCGAAATGATCGCGCCGGGGCGGCTGGATATCGAAGGCGTCAGCGTCAGCGCGGGCGAGGCACCACTGGTCCGCGATGTCTCGCTCGTCGTGGCGCCGGGCGAGATGCTGGGCGTCCTGGGGCCGAATGGTGCCGGCAAATCCTCGCTCCTGCGCACGATCTACCGGATGAGCCGTCCGGCCACGGGCCGGGTGCTGGTCAATGGCGAGGACATCTGGCGGCGTTCCGCCACCTGGGTGGCGCAGCACGTGGGCGCGGTGTTGCAGGACATGCCGGCGGATTTCCCGCTGACCGTGCGCGACGTCGTGGCCATGGGGCGTTCGGCCCACAAGGCGCTGCTGGAGCCCGACACGCCGCATGACGCGGCGCTGATCGCCGCCGCCATCACCCTGCAGCGGTTGGACGCGCTGGAACACCGGCCCTTTCGCACCCTGTCGGGCGGCGAACGGCAGCGGGTGCTGCTGGCCCGGGCGCTGGTGCAGCAGCCGCAGGTGCTGGTGCTGGACGAGCCGACCAACCATCTCGACATCCGCTACCAGCTGTCGCTCTTGCGCTTCTTGCGGGAAACCGGTGTGACGGTGATTGCCGCGCTGCACGATCTGAACCTGGCGGCGATGTTCTGTGACCGGCTGTGCCTGATGGAGGGCGGTCGGGTGGTGGCCCAGGGCACGCCGGAACAGGTGCTGACCGAGGACCGCATCGCCGAAGTCTATGGCATCGAGGCGCTGATCCAGCGGCATCCCCGGTCCGGAACGCTTTGGGTATTGCCCGCGTGACGGGGTGGTACAGAGAGGGGCCCTGCCCCTCGGCCTGCGGCCTCACCCCGGGATATTTTCGGAACCGGAGAAGATGGGGGGCGGGGACCTAGCCCCGGTAGGCCTCAACGCGGTTGGCGGTCAGGGCGTAGCCCACATCGGCAAGCTGGGTCCGGGTGGCGGCGGTGGTGAGCTTGCCGGTGACGGTGACCGGTTCGAACAGGCCCTGGGACTCGTAGGGGCGTGCGCTGGTGACAAAGACCAGCTGGTTGGCTGGCGGCGGCGGCACGTGGACGCAGGCGCCGACGTAGGGCACCAGCATGAAGGCGATGACGCCGGTGCCGTCGTAGTCCAGCGGCACGATGAAACCGTTCATCCGCACCGTTTGCCCGTTCCAGTCCGTGCGCACGCCGCTGGAGCGGGGTTGGCGTGCGGCGATGTCGGCCTCGTCATGTTCCAGCACACCGCGCAGCGCGGGCGGCATTTCGGTCGAGCCCTCGGGCAGAAGATCGCTCCAGGCAAGGTCGACGATGGATCGGGCCTGTGCCGGGCCCGTGGCACAGAAGGCGGCGGCCGCGATACAGAAGCTTCGGCGGGTCGGGGTCCTGGTTACCATTCGTAGATCTCTATCTTCTCGGCATCGATGCGATAACCGGTCCGGGCGATTTCGGTGCTGCGCAGCTCGGCCTGCATAAGGCCCTCGACCCAGACCGCCTGCCAGAGGTCATCGAGCGGCCAGGGGGCCTTGCTTGTCACGTAGACCAGCTGATTGGCGGGGGGTGGTGGCACGTGGATGCAGGCGCCGACATAGGGCACCAGAATGAACTCCGTGACGCCCTCGGCGCCGATCTCAAGCGGGACGATATAGCCCGGCATCCGGATCGCGGCACCATTGAGCCTGGCGTTCAGCTTGCTGGCATTGGCGTCATAGATCGGGTTCCAGGTGTCGTTGACTTCGTCCAGCTCGCCCTCGCCCACGATCTCGGAATAGGGCACGCCGGGAGGGATCAGGTCATCCCAGGTGATTTCGCGAACCCCCGTGGCCCGGGCGGCGGCGGGCAGGGTGAGGCAGGCGCTGGCGGTGGCCAGGAAGCTGCGGCGGGTGGGGGGCGCAGGACGTATCATATCCGCACCATCATGCCATCAGCCAATGACAGGCGATAGGCCCGAAGCGCGGGCAGAAGGCTGGCCAGCGCCGCCGCGCCGATCACGATTGCGAGAACCAGTGCCTCACGCGTGCTGGGCCAGTCGATCGGCAACCAGATGCCGAAACCCGCGTCGATCAGCGGCCGCAGCACGGCCAGACCGCCATAAAGCAGCGCCACCCCCAGCAGTGCCCCGGCGGCGGCCATCAACATGGCCTCCAGCACCAGCAGCCCGAGGATCACCGCCGGACGCGCACCCATCGCCCGCCAGATCGCCATTTCGCGGCGCCGTTCGTTCAGGCTTGAAAAGATCATCGCCACCAGGCCCAGCAGCGCCGTCACCACCACCATCGCCGAGACCCCGATCAGCGCGGTTTCCGCCACGCCGACGATCTGCCAGAGTTCCTGCAGTGCCACGCCGGGCAGGATCGCCAGCAGCGGCTCTTCGCGGTACTCGTTGATCCAGCGTTGCAGCCCGAAGATCTGCAGCCGCGATTTGGTGCCGATCAGCGCGGCCGTGATCGCATCGGGCGTCAGGTCCATGCCCCGGATGACCTCGACCGGGGTGGTGGCGCCGGATTGCTTCGCACCGCTCTGCCAATCGACGTGAATGGCGGTGATGGCCTCAAGGCTGACAATCACCGTGCGATCCACCGGCGTTCCGGTCTTGGCAACGATGCCCGCCACGCGAAACGGCTGGTCATCGTGATCGGTGAACGAGGCAAGTCCGTGTGACACCACGATGGGATCGCCCACCGCGTAGCCCAGGGTCGCGGCCACGTCGGCACCGATCACCGCATCGTAGAGATCGTTCAGCCCCTGCCCCTCGGCGACCTCAAGTGCGCGGCCGCCACGATACTTGTAGTGCTCGAAAAAGGCCTGGGTCGTGCCCATCACGCGGAACTGGCGGTGGCTGTCGCCCAGCGAAATCGGCACGATCCAGTCGATTTCGTCGCGTTGCGCAATGTCCTGGTAGCTTTCCCAGCTGACGTTGTTGGTGGCATTGCCGATGCGGAACACGGAATAGAGCAGAAGCTGCACCGAACCCGAGCGCGCGCCGACAATCAGGTCGGTGCCGGAAATCGTGTCGGCAAAGCTGGCCCGGGCACCGGTACGCACCTTTTCGACGCCCAGAAACAGCGCCACCGACAGGGCGATGGCCAGCACCGTCATGCCGACGGTCAACGCCCGCGCCAGAAGCGAGCCGATGGCGAGGCGCAGGATCATGCGGCGGCCCTTTGGGTTGAAACGATGTCGGACAGCTCCACCACCCGGTCGAAGCGGGCCCCCAGCCGCGCGTCGTGGCTGACCATCAACAGCGCGGAACCGGCGGCGGCGGCCTGGTCAAAAAGCAGGCCGAGGAAGCTGTCCTGCGTCTTTGCGTCCAGCGCCGAGGTCGGTTCATCGGCCACGATCAGCGGCGGTTGCCCGATCAGCGCGCGCGCCACGGCAACGCGCTGCTGCTGGCCGACGCTGAGCCGGCCCGCAGGTTGGTTCAGCACGCCCTCCGGCAGGTTGAGTGCCGCACAAAGCCGCCCGGCCTCGGCCAGGGCATCGCCCGCGCGTTTGCGCCGGGCGGGGGCAAAGCGCAACGGCAAGAGGATATTGTCGGACACCCGCGCATAGGGCAGCAGGTTGAACTGCTGAAAGATCACACCGATGTGCTCGGCGCGAAACCGATCGCGGGCCCCGGCAGAGAGGGTGCCGAGATCGGTGGCGCCGACCTGCACCCGGCCCGAATCCGCGGCGGCAATGCCGCAGACCAGCGACAGAAGCGTCGATTTGCCCGAGCCGCTGGCGCCGAGCAACAACACGCTTTCGCCCGGCGCCACCCGGAACAGCGGGCAGGACAATGAGAACCCGCCCCTACCCGGCCAGGCAAATTCAACATCAGTGAGGGCAAGGGCGGGCGTCATGGTCAGTTCAGGCTCAGCTCCGGTGCGTCGCGTTCGATCTCGGCCGTTCCGGCGCCGGTTTCGGTCACGAAGGTGGCCTCGATCTCCCTGGCGTTGTCGAACGCGGCGAAGAAGGGGAAGCCGACGGTGGTCAGGTCCTCGGGGTGTTCACAGGCAAAGATGTAGCGGACATGGAACTCGCTGTGAACCTCGCCGTCATGCGCATGGTCGTCATGGTCATGCGCGTCATGATCGCCATCCTCGGCGTGGTCATCATGGTCTTCGTGATCTTCATGATCATGATCGTCGTGATCGGCATGGTCCTCGTGGTCGTGATCGTCATGCTCTTCATGGTCATGTCCCTCGTCGTGATCGGCGCCATGCAGATGGGCCAGCACTTCGCCCAGGCGGCATTCCGCGGCTTCGGGCAGGGTCACGATGTTTTCGGGCGTCAGCATCACGCGGATCGCGGCTTCGATGGCGTCCTTGTCGGCATCGCTGCTGGCCGCGTATTCGAACCCCACGATGTCGGCGCCGGGCGCGGTCAGGTTCATCACCAATTCGCCATGCTCAAAGGCCAGTTCCAGCGTGCTGACGCCATGTTCATGGGCGTCCATCTCACGGTGCTCCTGCGCCAGAAGCGGGGTTGCGGCGACAGAGGCCAGAAGGGCCAGGCTCAGGGTTTTCATGTCAAATCCTTTCGGGTTTCGGAAAGTCGGCATCGGGTCATCTTGCATGCTCGCGGCTGTCGGCAGGGCCGGTCGACCACAGCGCCGGGCGCGGCACCCGGTCACGGGCCAGGGTCTGCGCCTGCGCCCGATCCAGCCGTGCGAGGACGGCCTCGACGCTCTCGCCGCGGGAGCGGGCGCGCAGCCAGATGCGTTTGCACGACGCGGGCGACCAAGGCAGCGCAGCCTCGCTCAGCCAGCGGCGCAACGGTGCAGGCAGGGTGTCGAAGGTGCGCATCGGCTCGCCTTCGCGCTTGCGCCTGCGAAGCGAGGTGGCGCCGAGGTTGCGGCTCATGCGGGTTCTCCGGCGCGGGTGTCGCGGACCTTGCGGAAAGGGACATCGGACATGGCATTTCCCCTGCCCCGGCCTGTTGAAGACCAGGTGAATGTCTTGCAGTTCCATCCGGCCGACGACCGATGGCGCCTGCCGGATATCTGTTTGTCAGCTTGTTATCTTATAACATAACGGCCATCAACCCGGCCTGTGCCACCGCAGAACATCGGCAAGCAGATTTATCAGAGTAAAACTGTCTGGCATTGCCGCCCGCCGCCGAGTTTGCTAAAAGACCCCGGTATTCAGCCAGGCCCGCAGACGCGTCCCAGCCGGAAATCGAAATCCAACAATTCGGGAGACAAGGCCATGACCTGCCTTGCGCCACGCATTCTGGCTGTTTGTGCCGCCGTTGCGGCCCTTGCCGGGCCCGCCGCTGCCGAGACCGACCAGGGCGCGCATCTGACCATCGAACTCAACACCCTGGACCCGGTGGAAAACGCCTGCCGGATGAGCTTTGTCATCCAGAACGGACATGCCACCGACATCGGCCAGGCGGTGTTCGAAGCGGTGCTCTTCGACACCGAGGGCCGGGTTGACCGCATGACGCTGTTCGATTTCGGCGCCCTGCCGGCGGCGCGTCCGCGCGTGCGGCAATTCGTGGTGCCGGGACTGGCCTGTGACAGCCTGGGCCAGGTGCTGATCAACGGTGCCGAGACCTGTTCCGGCGAAGGCCTGGAGGCCGCCGCCTGCACCAACGGGCTGGAATTGCGCAGCCGGACAAGCGTCGAGGTGCTGGGATGATCGACACCTTGCAGGACGCTTTGATGCGCATTCTCGATCTTGGCGGGCCGGTCGTGCTGCTGCTGGGGGCGCTTTCGATCCTCGTACTCACTGTTGTGCTCTACAAGCTGTGGCAATTCGCGGCGGCGCGGGTCGGCAGCCATACCTCGCTCAGGGCGGCGGTTTCGGCCTGGGACGCAGGTGACCGGGCCGCGGCGCGCAGCCATCTGGAACGCTCGCGCAGCTATCTGCGTCCGGTGATGGACATGGCGTTGTCCGGTCAGGGCGATGCCAACCGGCTTGAAGCCGAGGCCGAGGCGCGCTTTGCGCGGCTGGAATCCGGTTTTCGCCTGCTCGACTCCGTGGCCCAGATGGCGCCGCTTCTGGGGTTGTTCGGCACGGTTTTGGGCATGATCTCGGCCTTCCAGGCCTTGCAGGAAGCCGGCGCACAGGTCGACCCCTCGATCCTGGCCGGGGGCATCTGGGTCGCGCTGCTGACCACGGCGGTGGGCCTGGCGGTGGCGATGCCGACGGCGCTGCTGCTGAGCTGGTTCGAATCGCGGATGGACCGCGAGCGGGTGTTTGCCCAACAGGCCCTGCGCACCATCCTGTCGCCAGAAGGCCGGTCGGTGGACGCCACCGCGATGGCAGAGCCGGTCCATGCGTAGGCAACGGCGGCGGAGCAGGTTGTCGATGACGTCGCTCATCGACGTGATCTTCCTGCTGCTGCTGTTCTTCATGCTAACCTCGACCTTCACCCGCTTTGCCGAGGTCGACCTGGCCGCCGGGGGCACCGGTGGCGGAACGGCCAGTGGCACGCGGCCGGTCTTCCTGCGACTGACGCCAGACGCGCTCAGCCTCAACGGCACCGAGAACGCGCTGGACGCCCTGCCCGAGGCTTTGCGCGACCAACAACAAGAGGGCGGCGACGCCCTGCCGGTGATCGTTGCCCTGAAGGGCGCGGTCACCGCCCAACGACTGACCGATCTGCTGGTGACCCTGCGCCGTGTGCCGGGGTTGACCGTCACGGTGCTGGAGGCCTCATGATCCGTAAACCCCGCCCCCGCGGCAAGGGCGAGCCGACGATTGCGCTGATCAACATCGTGTTCCTGATGCTGATCTTCTTCCTCGTGGCGGGCACCCTGGCCCGACCACTCGACAAGGACCTGGCGTTGGTGCGCACCGCCGATCTGGACAACACGCCCCCCGCCGATGCGCTGGTGGTTCATGCCGACGGGCGGTTGACCTGGCGCGGGACGGACCTGGACTCGCCCGCGGCCTTCATGGCCGAACGGGCCGAAGATGAGCGCGCACTGGTGCGGATCGTGCCGGACCGCGAACTGCCGGCAACCGACCTGGTCCGCATTGGCCGCGCCTTGCGCAGCGCCGGAGCCGGGCGCGTGGTCATCGTCACCGAACGGGGGCTTGAGTCATGATTGTTTCGTCCCGATTTGCCAAGGTCACGGCCCTTTCGCTGGCCGGGCTGGCCCATGCGGCCATCGCGCTGGCGTTGATTGCACCCGAGGACGCGAAAATCGAAGGTGCCAGCGGCGGCGCCGAGGTGCGGCTGGGCAATGCCTTTGCCGACATGGTGCAGGGAACCCTGACCTCCGAGACCGCCGACAGCGAAGTGACGCCGGAAACGCCACCGGAGACCGCGGAAACCGCCCCGCCCGAAACAGTGCAGCCCACGGAGGCCGAGGTCGCAGAGGCCGCCGCGCCGCCCGAAACCACGGCGCCGGAAAGGCCCGAGGAAACCGCCCGCGACACACCGCAGCCAGCGGCCCGGAGCGAAACCGTGACCCCGGCGGAAGCCCCGCGCCCGCAGGAGACCGCCCGGGAACCTGCTCCCCAGCGCGCCGTGACACCCCCGGTGACCGTGGCCACGCCGGCACCGCCTGACATGGCCCAGGCGCCGGTGGTGGCCTCTGCGCCGCTGCAATCGACCCCGCCGCTCAAGGCGGAAACCGCCCGCCCGCTGGCGCCGCAACCCGAGCCGGAGCCGGTGGAACGGGCCGAGACAGCAGAGGCCGTCACCACCCCCAAAGAGACCACCGAACGTCTGACCGGAGATGACCCCGACACGGCAAAGGTGACCCGCTCGCTCCGCCCGAAACAGCGCAGCGCAGCCTTCGAGAAGAAGCACAAGGTCACGCCCCAGCCAAAGCGCAAGAAACAGGCCGCACCCGCCAAGCGGCGCGTGGCGGAACCTGCGCCCAAACGACAACAGAAAAAGGCCAGCCAGGCCGGGGCAAAACAAAACACCCGCGCCGGCACCACCTCGGGCAAGGCCCAGGCGACGGCCCGTTCCAGCGGCAGCGGCGGCAAGAGCAAGAGCGCCGGAAATGCGGCGGCCAGCAACTATCCGGGCCTTGTCATGCGCAGGATTTCGCGCGCCGGGCGGCCCCGGGTCAATAGCCGCGGCGCAGCGGTGGTGGCCTTTTCGATCTCCTCCGGGGGCGGGCTGTCCTCGGTCTCGGTCGCCCGGTCGTCGGGCTCGTCCGCGCTTGACCGCGCCGCCGTCCGCGTCGTGCGCACGGCGGCCCCCTTCCCCAAGCCCCCCGCGGGCGCGCGTCGGAGCTTCACGATCAAGATCCAGGGGCGGTAACTGCAAGGATCGAAGGATGCCGGTTTCCGGGGGCGCCACAATGGGCGCGCCCCCGGGAGCTTACCAGGCAAGATGAAGCAGGGGATCATGCTTCAGCCTTGGCCAGATTTGCCAAGACCGGGGGCGTTCAGTTCTGGCAAACCGCAGTTTTGCCCCAAGGGCAGCGAGCGACTGACAAAAAAAGGCTCCCGAAGTTTCTTCGGGAGCCTTTCTTCTTAAACCGGCTTCGCCCATAGAGGGGCACTGGCCTCGTCAGAACACCTTGGAAATGCCGAACTTGATGGTCCGCCCCGGTGCCTTGCGCTCGGGCGAGGACAGATGGCCGACGTAATCCAGATCAAAGGCGTTTTCGAGCCCGACGCGGAATTCGGTGCCTTCCAGCACCCCCTGCTGCGGTCGGAACGTGGCCCGCAGGTTGTGAACCGTGGCGTCGGGCAGCTTGTCCACCGCGGAATCGCGGCGGTCGGTGCCATGTACCACTTCCCAGCTCAGATCCAGGCGGTCGTCCCATTTCTTGCCCACGGTCAGGTTGACCGTATCCGCCGCCGCGATCCGCCACTGCGAGCGGTCCCCGCCCGGCGCGATCTCTTCGCCCTCGCCGATATGGGCGTTCAGATCGGCGTAGACCCCGTTCTGCAACCCGTATGAGGCCTCAAGCTCGAAGCCGCCCACTTCGACACCTTCAAGCAGCGTGCTCGTCGATCCGGCAACGGTGTAGCTGGAAATATCCCACATCCGGGTGAAATAATAGTTGCCGCGCAGGGCCAGCGTATCGCCGGGGGTGAAGACATCGGTGCCGCCGAACGAGGCGCCGACCTCGTAGGTTTCGGACTTTTCAGTGTTGGTCATCTTGTCGATGGCCGCGGCCGAAGACCCGAGGTCGTCGATGATCGGCAGCCCTTCGGTATAGGCGGCGCTGCCAAAGACCGAGACACCGTTGCCGAAATCATAGGCCAGCGCCAGTCCGCCCATGAAGGCATCGTTTTCATAGGTGTCGAAGCTGCCGTTTTCCGGCGTGACCTTCGATGTCTCGTAGCGCAGCGCCGGGGTGAGGGTGACATTGCCGATGCGCATCTCGTCAATGAGATAGGCCGCGAAACGATTGTCTTGCCCGCCGGGCGCGCCCGAGGCTTCGTTGTCCTTGCGCACCCGCTCCTGCACCTCGACCCCGGTTTCCAGGCTGTGGCCGATCATGCCGGTGTCGAACCTTGCGGTGTTGGAGAGTTTCAGCCTGGTGGTCTGGTAGCGCTGTTCGGCGTTCACCGTGTCCACCAGGAACGGGAAGGTCGGCGTGCCTTCCAGCGGCGAGGACCCGGGGACGTAGTCATATTCGATCTTCTGATCCGCGTAGGACAGGATCGCGCTGAAATCCACCAGGTCGTTGCCGGAGGGATCATAATCATACTGGACGCTGGCCTGCGAGGTGTCGGTCACCCGATCGACGTTGCCGAACATGCCGCCGGAGGTGGCGAATTGGTCATAAGGCACGTCCTTGTCGTCGGCCACAGTGCGCGAATACGAGAAGGTCAGTGCATGGTCGTTCATCTCGCCAAAGGTGAACTTCGCCTTGGCCAGCCCCGAAGGTGTGGTGAAAGCGGTATTGCCCACCCCGTCGCCATCCCCGTCGAGGTAGTCCTCATAGCTGCGATAGCTGTAGTTCAGCAGGAATTCGGCGGTTTCGGATGGCTGCCAGGCCAGCGTGGTGGAGGAGCTGAAGCCTTCGCCATTGGAGCTGTATTCCAGCGTCTGACCGCCGGCAAAGCCGATTTCGCCCTCGGTGAAATCCGAGGCATCCTTGGTTTTCAGCTTCACCACGCCGCCGACGATGCCCGAACCATAGGCAAAGCTGCCGATGGTGCCGCGCAGAACCGTGGCCTCGCGGTACAGAAGCGGGTCGGTGAACAGCTGGGTGCCGATGCGGTACAATTCCTCGGACCCGACCGAGGCGCCGTCGATCTCGATCGCCACTTTCTGGTCGGTGCCATAGGTGTTGTTGGCGCCGAAGCCGCGGATGTTGATGCCCGACCCTTGCGGCGTGTTGCCGTTCACCAGCGTCACCCCAGGCACCGAATCGATCAGCTGGGCGATGGTGCCCGCCTGCCTGTCCTCGATCTCTTCGGCATCGATCACGGTCTGCGACACCGCCGATCCCACCGCAATATCCCGCTTGCCGAAGGTCAGGAAAAGCGTGCCGAGAAAGCCCGCACCCGGATTGGCCTGGGCCAGCGCCGCGCCGGGCGCGGCCAGTGACAGCAGGGTAACCAGCGCGGTCGACCTGCGAAGCAAAGCCATTTTCATGACTGTCCCCTTTGTTCTTGTTGTTGTGAGTCAAAAGCGCTGGCGATTGCTGGCGAGGGCAGCGCGTCCGTGCCGCGCCGCAAAACATGCTTGCGGGGGCTATGTTAACCCACTAAAACAGTCAAGTAAAAGATGCCCGCCACGGTCTCTGCCGAGCCCTCAGCCAAGCGTCGAGTGAAATTCGACAAGAGATTGAGGTTCCACATGGCTTCCACGAAGCTTGCGCCGTCTGCGATCCGCGCGGCCCTGAACGATACACCCAAGCTGCGCGAGCGCGATCTTGCGGCAAAGTTGGGGATCACCGAGGCCCAGCTTGTCGCCGCCCGGGTCGGCCAGGGCGCCACGCGCATCGCCGCGCATCCCGACCGTCTGATGCCCGCCGCCGAAACCCTGGGCGAGGTCATGGCGTTGACGCGCAACGACGCCTGCGTGCATGAAAAGGTGGGGCGTTACGGCAATTACCATTCCGGGGACCATGCCGCGATGGTGCTGATGCCCGAGATCGACCTGCGGATCTTCCCGTCCTGGTGGGCCACCGCCTTTGCCGTCGAGAAAGAGACCGAGCAGGGTCTGCGCCGGTCGATCCAGGTCTTTGATGCAGCGGGTGATGCCGTCCACAAAATCCACCTGCGCGAGGGATCGGACCTGGACGCCTGGGAGCGGATCAAGGCCGATCTTGCCACCGGCGACACCTCGGACAGCCTTGAGGTCGCGGAGCGCAAACCGCCCGAAGCGCCGAAGACACGCGCCGACAAGCGTGACGTGTTGTTCGCGGAATGGGCCAGGCTGACCGACACGCACCAGTTCCTGCGCCTGTGTTCCAAGCTCAAGATGAACCGGCTGGGCGCCTACCGGATGCCCGACAACCCGTTTGTGCGGCGGTTGGGCGCCCCGGCGGTGGATGCGATGTTCGAAGGGGTCCGCGACCGCGGCATCGACTTCATGTATTTCGTCGGCAATCGCGGCTGCATCCAGATCCATTCCGGCCCGATCCATACGCTGAAAGAAATGGGGCCCTGGCAGAACATCCTTGATCCCGGCTTCGACATGCACCTGCGTCGCGATCACATCGCCGAGGTCTACGCGGTCGAGAAACCGACCCAGCGTGGCACGGCCCTGTCGGTCGAAGCCTTTGACGCCGAAGGCACGGTGATCTTCCAGGCCTTTCCGCTGTCCAAGGACACCAACGACACCCGCCCGCAATGGGCCGAGATCGTGGCAGGGCTGGACACGCTGGAAACCGAGGCGGCCGAATGACGCGCAGGATGTACAACACGCTGACGGCGCTGATGGTGGCGTTGGTTGCGGCCTGTGCGGCATGGTCGCTGAACGCCGATGAATCCACGGCGAAAGAAGCGGCACCGGCCGATGTGCTGTCGATCGGCGGCGACGTGACCGAGATCGTGCATGCGCTGGGCCAGGGGCACAGGCTTTTGGCGCGCGACACCACGTCGACCTGGCCGCCCGAGGTGCGCGACCTGCCCGACGTGGGCTATATGCGGCAGCTTTCGCCCGAGGGTGTGCTGTCGGTCGGCCCTTCGCTGATCCTGCTGGCCGAGGGCGCGGGGCCGCCGGAAACGCTGGAGGTGCTGCGCGCGGCCGATATTGACTTGGTCGAGGTCAATGGCGGCTTTGATGCCGAAGCCATCGCCGCCAAGATCCGCACCGTCGGCGCCGCGCTGGAGGTGCCCGAACAGGCCGAAGCGCTGGCGCGAGACGTCACGCTGGCGCTGGATATCGCGCTGGCCGATGCCGCAGCGCAGACCGGCCCGCGCAAACGCGTGCTTTTTGTGCTCAGCGCGGCGGGCGGCAAGCTGACCGTGGCCGGGGAAAACACCGGTGCCGCTGCGGTGATCCGCATGGCGGGTGGGGTGAATGCGGCCCAGGGCTTTGACGGCTACAAGCAATTGACCGACGAGGCGGCCTCGGTCGCCGCGCCTGACGTGATCGTGATGATGGACCGTGGCGGCAATCACGACGCCACCGCCGACCTGCTGTTTTCCCTGCCGGCGCTGGCAATCACCCCGGCGGCGGAAACCCGGGCGCTGGTGAAGATCGACGGGCTGAAGCTTCTGGGCTTCGGGGTGCGCACCGCACAGGCGGTGACCGAATTGAACGCCACCCTGTACGGAGACTGAGGCGATGGTTGCCATGTCCGATACCCTGCCCGCCACGCCCCGCCGAACCCGGCTGGAGCGGGCGCGGCGGCTGCACGTGGTGTTGGCGCTGCTGGTGGGCCTGGTGGCCCTGATCAGCCTGAACGTGGGCGCGACAGGGTTTTCCTTGGTCAACGTCATCGCCAAGACCCTGCGCGGCGAAGCGCTGAGCCGCATGGAATCGGTGGTACTTTGGGACATCCGCCTGCCACGACTGGTGATGGGGCTGCTGGTGGGCGCGGCGCTGGCCACGTCGGGCGCGGTGATGCAGGGGTTGTTTCGCAACCCGCTGGCCGATCCCGGCATCGTCGGGGTGACGGCGGGCGGCATGCTGGGCGCGACCCTGGCCATCGTGCTGGGCGGCATGCTGCCGGCGGGCCTTTTGGCGATGACCGGCGGCACCCTCGTGCCCATCGCGGCCTTTGCCGGAAGCTGGCTCACGACGATCCTGCTCTACCGCGTCTCCACCCGCGCCGGGCGCACCTCGGTGGCCACCATGTTGCTGGCGGGGATCGCCTTTACGGCATTGGCCGGGGCGCTGGTGGGCATCCTGATCTACAAGGCCGACGACAGCCAGCTGCGCGACCTGACCTTCTGGAACATGGGGTCGCTGGCCGGGGCCAACTGGGTCAAGCTGGCAAGCGCCGCGCCGATCATCCTGGCCGCGCTGGTCGGGGCGATGCTCCTGGGCCGCGGGTTGAACGGGCTGGCCCTGGGGGAGGCCACCGCCCATCATATCGGCATCCCGGTACAATGGATGAAGAACGGCGCCATCCTTGCCGTTGCCGCCGCTTCGGGCGCCGCCGTGGCCGTGTCGGGCGGCATCGGCTTTGTCGGCATCGTCGTGCCGCACCTGCTGCGGCTGGCGACCGGGCCGGACCACCGGGCGCTCCTGCTGAACTCGGCACTGCTGGGCGCGGCGCTGCTGGTGGCGGCTGACATGATCGCGCGGGTTGTCATCGCGCCCGCAGAACTGCCCATCGGCATCGTCACGGCCGTGATGGGCGCGCCCTTCTTCCTGTGGATCCTGCTCCGGCAGCGTGGCGTGGTGGACCTCTGAGATGCTGGTCGCCAGGAATATCCATGTTTCACTGGGCACCAGCCGCGTGCTCGACGGGCTGAGCCTGTCCGCCCTGCCCGGCCAGATCACCTGCATCGTCGGGCCCAACGGCTCGGGCAAGACCACCAGCCTGCGCGCCATCACCGGCGATGTGCCCTATACCGGCCAGATCACCCTGGGCGGCAAGGACATCGCCACCCTGAAGCCGCGCGAGCTTGCCGCCCTGCGTGGGGTGTTGCCGCAGGCCAGCACGCTGGCCTTTCCCTTCACGGTGAACGAGGTGGTGCAGATCGGCCTGCATCACGGCACCTCGGGCGATCATGACGGGATCACCCGTGCCGCGCTGCGCCGGGTGGACCTTCTGAAATACGCCGACCGCCCCTACCAGGACCTGTCGGGCGGCGAACAGCAGCGGGTTCAGCTGGCCCGCGTGCTGGCCCAGGTATGGGAGCCTGTCGTGGATCGCACCCCGCGCTGGCTGTTCCTCGATGAACCGGTGTCTTCCCTCGACATCGCCCATCAATTGCAGGTCATGCGCATCGCGCGTGACTTTGCCGGTGCGGGCGGCGGGGTGGTGGCGGTCATGCATGACCTCAACCTCACCGCCATGTTCGCCGACAGGGTGATCCTGCTGGCCGGTGGCGCCTGTCTTGCCACCGGATCGCCCGCCGAGGTCATGACCAGCCCATTGCTCAGCCGGGCCTATGGCTGCGACCTCCAGGTCGGGCGCACACCGCCGCCCGGCACACCCTTTCTTCTGCCACATCTCGCGGCGCTGGCCGCTGAATGACCTGAAAAGGAGACCCACCATGTACCTCGCGATGAACCGCTTTACCGTGCCGCTTGAAAATGCTGCCGACTTCGAAGACCTGTGGCTGAGCCGCGACAGCAAGCTGAACACGCTGCCGGGCTTTGTCGAATTTCACATGCTCAAGGGGCCCGAGGAGGACGGCAAAATCCTCTATGCCTCGCATACCGTCTGGGAAACCGAGGCGCATTTCACCGACTGGACCCGCAGCCAGCAGTTCCGCGATGCCCATGCGCGCGCCGGAACCACCCGCAAGCTGCACGACGGCCACCCGCGTTTCGAAGGCTTCCGAGCCATTCAGCACATCGCTGCAGATGCCGATGCCGCCTGAACCAAAGAAAACCGATGCGGGTGAGAACCAGGCACAGGCAGCAGACCTGTCGCTAGGTCCGGTCTACGATGCCCGCCATCTTGTGGCCGACGGCGTGCAGGCGCGGATCGTGCTGGACGGGCAGGTCTATCAACTACGCATCACCAAGGCGGGCAAGCTGATCCTGACCAAGTGACCCTTCCGAAAAAGGAAAACACCCCCACCGGTCGTACTGCCGGCAAGACCGGTGGGGGTGTCTTGCGCCTCAAGCACGTCGACTTGGACGAGAAATCCGTGCTCCAAAACCCGCGAGAAGTGGCGACCAAGTTTGGCAAGAGCATTGATACATTCTTCGCCACGGGTTTCCCTGAGGCCGATTCCGCGCTTTGCGCATGGATCACGTATCTCGACGACGAAGCTGTAGGGCCCGGACGGTTCGCTTTTCCCGGCGACAGCCATCGCCCCGAATTCCAACACCGGCTTAACCGCCGAAGAGGTCGAGCGCCGCGCTTGGAAAAGTACCGAGCCTGTCCGCAAGATCGTCAATGGCGCCTTTGCCCACGCGAACCTGCAAACCTTTGGCCCGCACGCCTTCCGCCACATGCTTGCGCGACAGGCGGCCAAGTCCAGCGACTTCCGTAGCAGAATCTCGGTCATTCGGATGTCCTGACGACGCTCCGCAGCTACGGCCAGATCAGTCGAGAGCGGCAGCGTGAACTCATAGCTGGCGAGTCAGAGGTCGAACCTTCTCAGACGCTTGGCCAAGCTTGGACGCGAAGCACATGAAGCCCGCAATCCGTCAAAATCAAATCGCCAGCCGATCGACGCTTACGGTGCCGTTGTCGCAAATTTATTGACGCTGACGCCGGGAACGTCGACGCGGAAACAGAAGACCTTGCCGCAGTCGTCATTGCAATCGCCCGGACGACGAAGGCTCGTGACGAAGATCATGCGCATGTCTTCTCCCCCGAAGCAGGGCATCGTCGGATGCAGGGGCGGCACATCGACCACCTCCACACGGTTGCCCTCGTGATCGTAGCGAATGAGACGTGCCCCGGCGGCATCGGCGCTCCAGTAGTGCCCGTTGATGTCTGTCGCCCCACCATCAGGGTGGCCGACCGCAACTGACTGGTCGGCAAACCTTCGGCGCCCGGATATGGCCCCTGTCGCGGGATCCAAGTGCCAACGGTCGATCCAGCCGGGGCCCGTGTCCGCGAGATATAATGAACGGCCGTCGCCGGTGAAGGCGATCCCGTTCGAGATGTGCAGACCGCTGACTTTCTGTTCGGCCCGGCCATCGCCCGTGACGCGCCACAGCCCTGCCCCGCCTGGAGCATCCTTGTGCATACTTGCAACCCAGAATGCGCCATCCGGACCGACCTTGCCGTCATTCAGCCGCCGATGAGGCCGTTCACCGGCCTGCTCCGGCTCGATTTCGACCAGCCGGTCAAGCCGGCCGCTGTCCCGGTCGAAAAGCGCAACGCCTGAGGCCAGCGCGACGACCAGCCGCCCGTCATCCGCCAGCCCGAGCGATCCCACGGGTTCGGGCAAGGTCCAAGTGTCCTTTTCTTGGCCGTCGAGAGAGGCGGAATAGATCCTGCCGGCCGGTATATCCACCCAGATCAGGCTACCGCGTTCCGCATCCCAGACCGGGCTTTCGCCCACGCGGCTCTTGATTTCGGAAAAGACGTCGATTTGATGAGCCATGGTCTACATTTCGTCCAGTTGCAGGGCTTGCGCGACTTCCCGCAGCAGCCGGGCATCATCCCAGATCGCGGCCTTGAGCCAGTCCTCGGCTGTCGCGACTTTCGCCACGTCCCTTGCGACCCAACCGAACCTGAGCGCGACGCAATGCTGACCGGTCGAAACGCGGTACATCTCGGCCAGACCTTCGATGACCCGTTTGGACGCGGCGTAGGCGTTCGTTCCCGGAAAGCCTTCGGGTGGCTCTGCCCAAAGTGAGGACGGCAAAAGAACCTTAGGCACCGGGGCTTTCTGGCACGCAGTCAACAAATTCACGGTGTTTCGCACCGATTGATAGTGGACTTCATCGGGGTCATTGACCCGCGGTGACGTTCCCAGATGAACGACAATATCGGCACGGGATAACAGATCCGCAATCCACGGCTGCTCGTAGTCGATGTCGGCCAGATCGACTACGAAATCCGCTCCTGAGGCCCGATCTATGCCAACGATATCCTGAAACAGCGGTCGCAAACGCTGCGCTACGTTACCTTCGGAACCAATGATCACCGTGGTCACTTTGCCCCACCTCGCTTACAATATGGACAATCATGGGAATCCAGAATGGCATTATTGTATGGCATACTCCATTATCATATATAATTCATGAGGCGCGGGCAATACAGGTTTCCGCAATCTGGCTCTTGATCGACACCCGCTCCAAGGGATCTGCAAGACGATCACGAGGAGGCCCCCGTCTGGAGCGAAAGCACCACCACCGACACACCTAGATGTAGTGAAACAGGATGATAGCGAACCCACAGGACGGGACGGAAATGAAGCAGGTCGAGCTTGGATATGCGCGCGTGGCGAACGAGATTCGCCGGATGATTCTGTCCAACGAATTCGAACCGGGCGAGTGGATTCGCGTGAAGCCCCTGACCGAGCGGCTCGGTGTCAGTGCGCAACCGATCAGAGAGGCGCTTCAGCATTTGCAGGGAGAGGGGCTTCTCGAACTGGTCCCCAATCGCGGCGCCCAGGTGCGCGGTATCACGCTGGAGCGGCTGAACCAGATCTATGAAATTCGCGCCGCTCTTGAGTCCTACATGGCGCGCCGGTTTGCGGAGCGTGCGGGATTTATTGACCTGCAGACGCTCAAACAGGTGCAGGCCGAACATGACCGGGCAATCGAAGCGCAGGATTTGAACGCCACGCTGAAAGCGAACAGCCGCTTCCACGAGATCATCAACAGCCATGGCAACAACCGCGAGATCCAGGACCATATCAATCGCAATCTGGCCCTGACACGCGCGGTCAGAACGCGGGTGGGCTATAACGAAGACTACTATCGCAGGGTTTCAAGCGAGCACCACCGGCTGATCGAGGCCTTTGAAGCCCACGACGCCAACGCGGCGGCCGAATACGGACTAAAGCATGTTCTTCGGTCACTCGACGAGGTTGCCGAGATCTATTTCGGGGTCCCAGCCCAGTCGCATTCCCGGGCCTGACACCCCCGCATCCAGGCCCGGCGCGCCCACGCCGCCCTAGGGGATGCGCATATCGGTTTCCACATCGAAGACATGGATCTTCTGCTCGGACAGGGAAACCGGGATCTCGCCGCCCGGCTCGAACTTCCGGCCACCACGGATTTCCATGACCAGCGGCGGACGATCCCTGTCTGAGCGCTCCAGGTAGGCGTAGGAAATTCCGCCAAGGTTTTCCAGCACCTCGACCCGCAGGGGAACGGCTGCGTCGCCGCCAATCCCGAACCCATCGGGCCGCACGCCGACGTTGACCATTGCACCGACCGGCAGCTGCGACGTGAACGCGCCACTGACCCGCCGTTCGCCGAGCTCTGGAATGCAAAGCACACCGTTTCCTTCGTGTCGGGCTGCGAGAAAATTCATGCGCGGAGATCCGATGAACCCGGCGACAAACGCGTTTTCGGGCCTTTCATACAGTTCTGTCGGCGAGCCGACCTGCTCAATCCGGCCGTCTCTCAGAACGACAATCTTGTCGGCCAAGGTCATTGCTTCGGTCTGATCATGGGTCACGTAGATCATGGTCGCACCAAGGCTGCTGTGCAGCCGGGCGATTTCAAGCCGCATCTGCACCCGCAGCTCTGCATCGAGGTTCGACAGGGGTTCATCGAACAGAAAGACGTTTGGCTCGCGAACGATGGCCCGGCCGATAGCAACGCGCTGGCGCTGGCCGCCAGACAGGCTTTTGGGTTTCCGGTCCAGAAGCTGGTCCAGTTGCAGTTTCCGGCTTGCGTCCCGGACCCGTTTCGAAACCTCCGCCCGCTTCATGCCGCCCATTCGAAGTCCGAAACCGATGTTCTGCTCCACGGTCATGTGCGGATACAGCGCGTAGGACTGGAACACCATTGCCACGCCGCGCTTGGCTGGATCGGAATCCGTCACATCGCGACCGCCGACCTGTATCGTGCCGGAGGTCGTCTGTTCCAACCCGGCGATCATGCGCAGGAGCGTGGACTTGCCACAGCCCGACGGCCCGACAAAGACACAGAACTCACCCTCTTCGACCTGAAGGTCTACACCATGGATAACGCGAACAGCGCCGAATTGCTTGACCAGATTGCTTAGTACGACACCGCTCATCTTGCATGTCCTCGTAGAATGGGGAGGCGAGCTTCGTCGCGTCCAGGGTTATCGGGCCGCATCATTTGACGCCGCCGGCAGTCACATTGTTGATGATCCTGCGCTGGAAGATGACGAACAGGACCAGCAGTGGCAGTGATCCCAGCACGGCGGCAGGAAACAGAAGCGTCGGGTCAATCTGACGTTCGCCAATGAAGCGATAGACCGCGATCATGATCGTATGTTTGTTCGGATCGATCAGCAGCAGCAAAGGATAGGTGAAGTCGTTCCACACATCGACAAGCACGAACAATGCAAGCGTTGCCGTCACCGGTGACAGCAACGGAAAGACGACAAAGAAGAAGGTGCGCCAATGACCGCAATTGTCGAGCCTTGCAGCCTCTTCCAGCTCGCGCGGGATCGTCGCGATGAACCCGGTATAGAAGAAGACCGCAAGAGGCAATTTCAGCGCCGAGAACGCGGCGATCAAACCGACGTAGGTATCCAGAAGCCCGATGTCGCGGAACATGATGTAGATCGGGGTGATCGTGACAAAGTTCGGCGTCGCCAGGCCCAGCGCCATCCCCATAATGATCATCCGCGACACGAACCCGGTTCTCCGGGCCAACGGATATGCGGCGAGCGATCCCAACAGGACGACAACGACGATCACCGAGACGGTAATGAGCCCGGAATTAAAGACCGCGCGCCCATAGTTCATCGCTTCGATCACATTGATATAATTCTCGAAATGCAGGGCACTCGGCAGACCCAGCGGATCGCGCGCCGCTTCGGACTGCGATTTCAGCGACATCGAGATCATGTAGAAAATCGGAGAAACGAAGGCGAGCACACAGACGACGACGACCGTGTAGAAGGCCCCTCTCCGGACATCCCTCGAACGAATTTTCGGTATCACTTGGCTCTACTCCATCTCCAGCGGCCGCAGGCTGCTTCATTCGTCATGGTCAAAATACCGTTGCTGCATGTAGGAAACGCTCAGAACGATGATCAGCATCACGATGGCCATCGCCGACGCCATGCCGAACCGGTAGTCGGTGAACAGGCTGTTGATGATCTCCATGCTGAGCGGGCGTGTCGCGCCATCGGGGCCACCACCGGTCATGATCAAAGGCAGTTCGAACGTCTTCAGAGAGCCGATCGTCGACAGGATGATCGCAACGCTGATGCTGCCTTTCAGAAGAGGAAGCTCGATGAAGATGAACCGTTTGACGCTGGACACCCCGTCCAGGATCGCGGCCTCTGTCACTTCCTCGGATATAGAGGAGAACCCCGCCAGGAAAATCGCGCAGCTGTAGCCGGTAAACATCCAGATATGGGCAGCTGCGACCGCATATATCGCCGTGTCCGGGTTACCAAGATAATTCTGCTGAAAGCCGTCAAAACCAAGGGTCGCGGCCAAAACGTTCAACGCACCGCCGAACGGCGAGTAGATGAACTGCCAGATATAGCCGACGATGACAAAAGACATCATGGTTGGCGCGAAAAGCGTCGCACGGCAGAACCCGCGCACGAACGTCGCTCGATACAGGATCGCAGCAAAGATCAACCCGATCAGGTTCTGGAACACCACGATCAGGAACGAGAATTTCAGCGCCACCCAGATGGACCGAAGATAGCGGTCGGAGGTCAGCACAGACTCGTAGTTGTCGAAACCGACGGAACCGGAGGGACCAAATCCGCTGGAGTCCGTAAAGCTGAGAGCGACGGTCAGAGAGATCGGATAAACGAAGAAGACCGCCAGCACGATCAACGCCGGGACCGTGAACAGATAGAGGGATTTATCATACCACATTTATGTGTGTTCCGGCAAGTTTGGGTGCGGGGCCCGGGCACCGGCTCTGTCGCCTGTCCTCCGACATCTTGTTCAGGGTGATGGCGCACCGCGATGACGTTTCGCGGTGCGCCCGTGGTGCTGACGGAGCTAGTTCAGCTCGGCAAGAAATGCGTCCCACCGGCCAAGAAGCTCGGAGTTCTCCATTTCCATGTTCAGCAGGAAGCTGACGACCGAGTTCTCGATCTCGTCCTCGAAGGCGCCCGGCCAAAGAGTAGTCTTGGTCGGGTCATTGATCGCGTTGGTCTCCAGCGCGTCAACGAATGCGGAAGCCGAAGCCGCCATTCCGCTTTCGATAGTCGAATACGGGCTGGCCGCCTGCTCGTCCGCAAGAAACAAGCCAAGAATCTCGGGCTCCATGAAGAAATCAAGCCACTTGCGGGCCGCCTCCGGGTGCGGCGATGCCTCGGGGATGGCCCATCCCGGCCCGAGCCCCAGCAAAGCCGCGCCCGGCGCTTCTGCGGTCGGGATCGGAGTAAAGACCACGTCAAGCCCCTCGACCTGGGCGAAGCGGCCAATGTTCCAGGAACCCTGAATGAACATCGCGTATTGTTCAGACATGAATGCTTGCAAGCCGGTCGACCAAGGGTTCACGCCGGCCATCAGTTCGGGATCGAAGCACTCGGCATCCACCACAGCCCGGATGGCATCCAGCCCGGCGGCAAAGCTCTCGTCCTGAGCGAACGTCTGGGTTCCATCGAGGTAGGATGTCGGCTCGACTTCGTTACCATCCAGCGCGTTGGCGGTCAGCAGCAAGCGACCCGAATAACCACCAAAGACCATAGGCCCGATGCCCGCCTCGTTCAGCTTGGCACAGGCATCGGCCAGTTCGGCCAAAGTTGCAGGCGGCGCCTCGATCCCGGCCTCTTCCAGAAGACCAGCATTGACGAAGTTGCCCAGACCGGTCAGCTCCAGCGGCTGCACGTAGTAAGAGCCATCGCGGTTCATGACACTTTTCACATCGGGCATCATCTGCGAGACAAAGGCGCTATCCGCGCCCAGATCCGCCAGCGCGCCGGCTTGGCTCCACTGGATCATCAGCGCCGGATCGGCCATGACCACGGACGGCGGGCTGCCGGCCATGATGCGCGGCGTCACCACCTTGTCGACTTCGCCACGCGCAAGATAGTTGAGCTGCACGGTGATGTCCGGGTTCTGTTCCTCGTAACGGGCGATGATTTCGGGAAGCCCCGCAGGCTCTGCCTCATTCCCCTTCCAGCTTGCGACCTCAAGCTCGATCGACTGCGCCTGCGCAGCCGGTCCCATGCCAATCATGACGGCGCTGGCCGCTATGGATGTCAGTAACGTCTTCGTTTTCTTCATAGTTCTCTCCTCCCTAGATCCAGAAATCTTCTTTTTCAGTTCTTCGTTCGACGACCTGCACTTCGCCTTCCGGGCGCCCTCCCCCGCTACCAGTTGGTCACAGAGCCGTCATTTCGCGTCAGCAGTGGCGGGGAACCCAGTTGGTAATCGGCGTTCGCAAGCGCATCCTCGTCGACCTCCACGCCAAGTCCGGGCGCTTCCGAAATCACGTAGTGCGCATCAATCAGTTCCGGCGCGACCGGCACCAGTGTCCGGTCCCGGAAAACACGGTTGGCCTCGGAAGGGGCTTCGCGCGTTTCCACCCAGGCCAAGTTCGGCACGGCCATCGCGAAATGAACCGTTGCCGCCGTGCAAATCGGGCCGAGGGGGTTATGCGGCATGATATCGACGTAGTGGGCTTCGGACCAACCGGCGATCTTGATCGCCTCGGTCAGCCCGCCAACGTTGCACACGTCCAGCCGGTTGAACTGGTGAATATCGCGTTCGACATAGGGCAGGAACTGCCATTTGGACGCGAATTCCTCACCGATGGCAAAGGGTATACCCGTCATCCGCCGAAGCGCCTCATAAGCTTCAGGTGTCTCGTCGCGCAGGGGTTCTTCGAGAAAGTCCAATGTCCCTGCGGGCAATTTCTGGCAAAAGCTGGCTGCCTCGGCGACCGAGAGTTGATGATGCCAGTCGATGCCCAGCACGACCGCGTCACCCAGAGCTTCGCGCGCCTTGACCAGCCATTTGCAGGTCTTGGCGATCGCCTCGCGCGGCTCGAAACGGTCTGCGCTTTTGAAACGGGACAGGCGAACCGTGTTCCAGCCGGCGTCAATCAATGCGCGGGCCTGTCCGATCATCTCTTCGCCTGGCGCCGCCGAGGTCGAGGCGAATGTGGGCACACGGTCCCGCTGCTTGCCGCCAAGAAGATCGTAGACGGGAACCCCCAGAGCTTTACCCTTGATGTCGTGCAGGGCGATGTCGATTGCGGACATGGCGGCAGCCAGCACCCGCCCGCCCTCGAAATACTGGCTGCGATAAAGCCGCTGCCAGATGAACCCGATCTGCATCGGATCGAGGCCAATCAGGATCGTCTCGTAATGTTCGAGCGCCCCCATCACAGCCCGTTCCCTGAATGTCAGCCCACTTTCGCCCCAGCCAAAGATGCCCGCATCGGTTTCGATTTTGAGGAACAGCTGGCTTCGACCGCCAACCTGAGCCGGATACGCTTTGACGCCCGTAATCTTCATTCCCGCATTCGCCTCTTGCCTGCCTTCTGCTTCGATCCCGCCGACCCGGCCCCTACGAACACGCTGACACCGTCATTCCGAACATCTTCCGCAGCGCCATCATGACCGCCAAATAAAATACAATCAATCAAGATTATATTTTATTTACTAACATAAAATCACAATCAGTCAAGCACGGATGTGCCCGGCCTGGTCGATGGCGACCTGCCACCACGACGAAGAGTGTTGAACAAAGGTCCGAGAGACAAAGTGAACCGCGCCGGGTTTGCCGGAGGCTCCAACTCTTGAGTAGGATGGAGCATCATGAGCAAGACCTCGAACAAGTTTTCCCCCGAAGTGCGCGAGCGCGCCGTGCGGATGGTTCTCGGCAATGAGGGTCAGCACGGATCTCGCTGGCAGGCGATCACGTCGATCGCAGCGAAGATCGGTTGCTCGGCGAACACGCTGAACGCCTGGGTCAAAAAGGCCGAGGTCGACAGCGGCAAGCGGGCTGGCATCTCGAGCGACATGGCCGAGAAGATGAAGGCGCTGGAGCGGGAGAACCGAGAGCTTCGGCAGGCCAACGAGATCCTTCGGAAAGCCTCGGCGTATTTTGCGATGGCGGAGCTCGACCGCCGGTCGAAGTAATGGTGGATTTCATTGAGGCGCATCGTGATGCGCACGGGGTCGAGCCGATCTGCGCGGTGCTGCCGATCGCCCCTTCCACCTACTACGATCACCTGGCGAAACGGGCTGATCCGGCGCGCCTGTCGGATCGTGCCCGTCGTGATGCCGCCCTGCGGCCCGAGATCGAACGTGTCTGGGAGGAGAACTACAAGGTCTACGGCGTCCGCAAGGTATGGCGCCAGCTTGTCCGGGAAGGTTTCTCTGTCGCGCGCTGCACTGTGGCACGGCTTATGCGGGACATGGGCATCAAGGGCATTATCCGCGGCAAGCCGCACCGGACGACGATCCCCGACAAGAAAGCACCATGCCCCTTGGACAAGGTGAACCGTGAGTTCCGGGTTCCCGCGCCCAACATGCTGTGGGTGAGCGATTTCACCTACGTCGCCACCTGGAGGGGCTTCGTCTATGTCGCTTTCGTCATCGATGCCTATGCCCGCAAAATCGTCGGATGTCGCGCCAGCACGTCCGCCCAGACGGGTTTCGTGTTGGATGCCCTCGAACAGGCGGTCCACGACCGGCGGCCGACAAAGGCCATGGGGCTGGTCCATCACACGGATCGCGGCAGCCAAGGCGGATTCAACCGGTCGTCGCAACACCCCGTTGATGGAGGTGTAGATGACA
>ERZ1699650.109-NODE-109-length-39677-cov-11.091717_pt1 | contig 39677 bp, 37 predicted proteins | sample MGYA00581512_ERZ1699650 | MGnify/ENA primary metagenome ERZ1699650 (study PRJEB42348, sample SAMEA6618698) | metagenome | isolation source: Polyester-degrading enrichment culture growing on monomer terephthalic acid, Te | collected 2019-05-17 ... | reverse complement strand
TCTGTCAACAGATCGGGTCTGATCCATCAATGGATCAGGCACCGCGCGCGGGGGGGCACCCCAGCCAGGTGGATAGGTTTGCCCCTTCGTTCAGGTAAGGCGCGCTGCGGATGCGCCGGTGCTTAGCCGGTTCCGCGGCTGACCCCGGCGGCAAAACGGGCGAGATTGAGGCCGGAAACCGTCATCGGGCGGGCTGTGATCTGGGGGTCGCGGCAGGCCCGGCCGAACTGTCAAGGAAGTGAAATGTCTGCTGCCACAAATTCCGCTTTGCCCAGGGGCAAACGCGCGTTTGACTATGTTCCGATCCGCCAGGACCTGATTGAACGCCTGGACACGACCGCCGAAACGACCCTCCATCGCAAGGTGGCGGAGGCCTGGGTCGCCCGGCCGCGCCGCATCGGTTTGTTGGGCTATGTCCGCTATTTTTGTCGCGTCAGGTGACGGGGAGGCAAGCCGCGTTCCTGCAGGCCCAATCCAGAGGGGGGCAGTTCCGGCAGGATCAGTCCGATGGCGCGATGACGAGGTCGAGGACCGGCTGCCATTGCGCCTGCATCTGGCGAAAGGGTTTTTGCGAGCGGTCGAAGATCGACAGCCCTTGCCGTGCCATGTCGCCATAGGCGGTGCGATCCGAGATCCTGGCAATCGGCGGCTGATCGACCGAGTCGCAAAAGCGCATCAGGTCACGGCGGCTGAGCGAGAATTTGCGCAGGCGGTTGGCAATCACCTCGATCCGCGCCTTGCCCTTGCGGATGCGCTTCATCTCGTTGAGTTCCTTGAGAAACCGCCGGGTGGCATGTTCATCGATCCACGAGGCGGTCAGCGGCACCAGGATCAGGTCGGCATATTTGACCAGCTGCGCCGCTTCGTCCGGATCCAGCCCGCCGGGCGCATCGACAATCAGGTAGCCCGATTTCTTGGGCGCGGTGCCAAGTTCACGCGCGTTGGTCCAGTCGCGCCGCTTGATCGGCGCATTGCCCAGGTTGCGCCGCCGCAACCAGTGGTACGAGGATTTCTGCACGTCCGCATCCGCCAGCGCCACGCGATAGCCCTTGTTGGCCAATGCGCCCGCCAGGGTGATGGAGGTGATCGTCTTGCCGGTGCCGCCCTTGGGATTGACGGCGAGAATGGTCTTCACATCTCTGCTCCTGTCCCGAATTCGGTGGGTATATCAAATGTATATACTTCCGCAACCCCGCAAAACCCCGAAAACCCCCCGGAAAATGACGTCAGCGCATCCAGAAGCCTTCGCGTTTGATCCGATTGCGGATCGCCTGTTCGCGCGGGGGCAGGTTGTCGCGGTCGAACATGTCGCGCACCTTGTGGCCGCGGCCCTGGTAGATCATGCGCAGCGCCGGCTCGTATTCCTTCAGCCGCTTCTTGATCTTGTTGGGCGCGCAGACGATCTCGAGCGTGTCGACCACGTGCTGCGGCTCGCGCGCATAGAGCATCGGCAGCACCCGGTAATGACAGCTGTGGCTGCCGTCGATCATCCCCGCTGGAAGCGTGTCGCGCCCGCCGCCCAGCGAATGGATCACCAAGGGCAGCGCCACCTGGTCGAGCCAGGGGTCCAGCACCTGGCAGGTCAGTTCCGGCGGCGGATCATGGCGGATGGCCAGCGCATACTCGAGGAAGCGCTCGCCGAACAACCGGGGGCACTTGTAGAAGAAGAACCCGGCGTTGAAATAGAGATAGCGCTGCCAATATTCGTCCGGCTGGTTCAGGTCGAGCGAGCTTTCGAACTCCAGCCCGAACTTGTCATAGAGCGATTTCCAGATCTCGGTATAGCCCGGGCCATAGAGTTCCAGCTTGGGCCAGGTGCCTTCGCGCCGCATGGAGGCAGTGGGCCGGTCGAAATCGAAGGGCACCTCGCGCAGGTCGCCGGTGATCAGCGTGTCGGTGTCGAAGAACACGAAGGGCTCACCCTCGGGCAGGGCCTGCAGCGCCTCGATCTTGTTGCCATAGGGGTAGGCGCGGCCGAAATGGTGGCTTTCGAACGGCACGAACTCGACCCCGAGGTCAAGCAGCAGGTTGCGCAGGTCGTCGTTCTTGATGCGCGGATCCTTGGGCCAGAGGGGGCCGGGCTGCGGTTCGGCCAGGATCAGGCGGCCGCGAAAGCCGCGCATGGAATGGCGCAGGGAGGCCGCGAAAATCAGCGCTTCCCATTGCAGGCGACCGGATTGGCCGATGATCACGATGTTGAACGGCGTCTCGCCGATGGGTTCTGCCAAGGTGTTGCCCCCGGTTGCCTTTGTGCCCTGTGATGCCGACTATAGGGCGGAACCGAGCTGGTCAAAAGCCGGATATGCCGGAAATTCCTTTGCCGGTGCTGCATTTTTGGAAAGTATTTCAGGGAGAAGGCTCATGCACTTCATTCTATTGCTGATTGCGCTGCTTGCAGGCGCTGGCGAGGGGCCGGGCGACAACCCACCGGCGCAGGATCAGGCCAGTGATCAGGCCAGTGATCACGCCACTGATCAGGCCAGCGGTACGGATGCTGCCAGCCCCGCGCCCGGTCCTGTGCTGGTGGCGGAACCGCAAGAGCCTTCGGGACGCTTCACCACCGCCACCGAGGTGCGCCCGATCCTTGACGCCACCCGGGGCAACTGGGTCGCGGTGCGGGAGTATGGCGGCCAGGACCTGGTCTATTTCACCCATCTGCTCAGCTGGCGTTGCGGGCTGGTGCAGTTGGATTATGGCATCAACGGCGGTGCGATGACGCGCTTTGCGATGCCGCCCTGTCACGCGGACATGGCCGCGCCGAATGCCATTCTGGAGACCGACGGGCTGCCTTATGTCGCTTTTGCGCCGGGCTCGGTGCAATCGGTCGAAGTGCGGATCACCTATGATGATCTGGGCAGCGACGAGGCCGGGTTTGCCCGCAAGGATGTGGCGATTCCCTGACCTGCCAGCCCGGCAGAGGGCGCATGCAGGCGGCTGGCGAAATCCCGTGATCTCCAGGTCCAGTGACCTGCGGCCATCGTGGCGGCGATGCGCCCGCTGCCCCGGTGCAGCACGCAAAGGTCGGCGCGCAGGCCCGGCACCAGGCGGCCCCGGTCGGTCAGCCCCATGATCCGCGCCGGGCGTTGCGAGATCAGCGACCAGGCCCCCGGCAACGGCAACTGGCCCGAGGTGGCCAATCCGCGCGCCGCAGTGACAAGGCTTTCGGGCCTGCCGTCCGAGACCAGCGCGTCACACATGCCGCCGCCGATCATCGCGGTGACATCGGGTTGGCCGGGCAGGGCCTGGGGCCGCGTCACCCCATGCGCGGGCATCAGCACCGGATCCCCCCAGGCGCGGGCCACGGCGGCGGCCCCGGCACCGGCAGGGGCGGCACAGATCTTGGCGCCGATCATCGCCAGCCGTTCACGCGCCTGGCCGTCGCGGTCGCCATAGCTGCCGGAACGGACCCCCAGCGCGTCGAAGACATGGGCCAGGTTGCACAGGTGGCGCGGCACCTCGGCGCTGCGGGTCAGCAGGCTCTCGGCGATCCCGCGCAGGGCCGGGTCAGAGGGCAGGGCGAAATGCGACAGCCGATCCACCAGCAGCACCGCAGACACCTGGAAGCGATGCAGGAGCGCCACCAGACGGGCCTCGTGGTCCATCATGTGCGTGTCACAGACCAGCAGCGGGCGCAGATCGGTGTGCCCGTCCTGTCGCGCTGCCAGCCTGGTCAGCATGGCCTCGGCGGCGTCGGGGCTGTGGTGCGGGCCTTGCCAGCTCCAGTCCTGCGCCAGCCAGGCGGTGGTGATGCCGCGCGCCGCAAGGTCGGGCAGGCCGCCGCTTTCGGGCGCGCGCGCCAGCAGATCGACCACCCCGGGCAGGACGTCGAACCCGGCCAGGTCGATCTCGGGCGCGGCGCCAGAGGTGATCCGGCCTGCGGCAATCGTCAGCGGGCGCTCTTCGAGACCGGCATCGCCAAGGATACGCGCACCGGTCAGGCGCAGGGGCAAAGACAGAGAGGACATGGACTTGCTCGTGGTTCCTGATGCACGTCAGGATAGAGCAGCAATGTTGCGGGGACGTGACAGATCCACAATTGCATTTGTAAATCCGCTTGTCTTATCAACCTGTTGCAGGGTCTTCGCATGCCGCAATGCGGCATTGCCGCAGGGGTGGGGTATAGGGGGATGGTGCGGGCGGGATCATCTGCCGCCGGAAAGCGCCACCCTGTGCCGCAGGTGAAAGTGCCCGGTGTCGGGATCGGAGGTCAGCAGCGACAGCGCATCGAGCACGAAAGGCACCGGCAGATGCGGTGCCAGCCAGGCCTCAAGCGCCGATTGCACGGCGGGCAGGGTGTCACGTTTCAGCGGGCCGGTGAGGGTGATGTGGAAGCGGAAGTCCTCCATCACGTGGGGGTATCCCCAGCGCGCCAGGTGGGCCTCCTGTCGCGGGCTGAGGCGGGCCTTGCGGCGGCGTTCCAGCTCTTGCGGCGTGGGGGGCGCGCGGAAGGGATCGAAATCGCGGACCACGGCGGCGGCCAGATCGGACAGGTCGGACAGGTCGGCCTGTGCAGTGGTTTCGCCGCGCGGGGTGAGCGCCAGGAAACTGCCGATGCGGGTGATCTTCAGCCCGCCAAGCACCACCGGGGCGGTCCGGGCGGCAAAGGCCCACGTGGCGGTGTCGAGGGCCGAGACATCCGTGCCGGGGGCGAGGTGGAAGGGCGGTTTCAACGTGCCATGCGCGCCGTATTTGCGCGGCCGCCGGGTCAGCTCGGCCACGGGCGCAGGCAGGCCGGGCAGGGCGGGATGCGGGCGGTGCTTGCCGGTCGCGGGATCCCAGCCCAGCCAATCGGCCAGCCTCTCGGCCAGGGGGCCGGGCTGTGGGGTGTAAAAAAGCGCGTGGCGGCTGTGCATGGTCAGGCTCGGCTCAGGTTCGGGTCAGTTTCCGGTCAGGCGGGTCCGCAGGTGGTGTTGCAGGATGTCCCAGACCAGCCGGATGCGGCGCGAGGATTTGACCTCGCGATGGGCCACCAGCCAGACAGGGTAGCGGATCGGGCCGTGACCGGGCAGCAGGCGCTGCATGCCGGGGCTGGCCGCGCCAAGGAAATCCGGCCCGATGCCGATGGCCACGCCCTGACGCGCCAATTCCCAGTGGACCAGGTGGTTGTCGGAGCGGATGGCCAGCATGTCACGGCTCAGGGTGATGTCGAAATGCGCCAGCGCGGCGATCATCGCGTCGGGGCTGTCCATCGCGATGAAGCTGTGCCCGCCCAGGTCGTCCAGACCGGCGGGCGTGCCATGCCGGGCGACATAGCTTTCGGCGGCATAGAACCAACCGGTGTCAAAGCCGATCCGCTGGCCGATCAAGGCCGGGTCCTTGGGTTCGGTGTTGCGGATGGCGATATCGGCCTCGCGGCGGCGCAGGTCGGTGACGGCGTTGGAGGCGACGATCTCGATCTCCAGCCCCGGCGCGGTGTCGCGCAACTCGGCTATGGCGGGGGGCAGCAGGAAGGCGGCGTAGATCTCGGAGGCGGTGATCGACACGCGCCCGGCGATCTCCTGGCTCTGGCCGGAGGCGGCAAGCGAGACGCGGGTGGCGGCCTGGCCCATTGCGCGGACGTGGTCGATCAGCTCCAGCCCCGAGGGCGTCAGCTCCAGCCCCCGCCCGGTGCGTTCGAACAGCGCGAGGCCCAGCTCTTCCTCCAGCGCGCTGACCTGCCGGCCCAGGGTGGGCTGCGCCATGCCAAGCGCGCGGGCCGCCGCCGAGAGAGAGCCCTCTTCGGCGGTGACAAGAAAGGCCCTTGCCCGGTTCCAATCAAAGGTGACGCTGCGCCAATCCATGCGAAAACGCATAACAGACCTGCCGGACTGGTCAATTCCTATGGGCGCTTTGCATGGGTATCCTGGACTTGGGTGAATTGAACATGGGACGCGAAGGAGGGTTGAGATGCACGCAGCGGTCTATACGGAATATGGCGCACCAGAGGTGGTGCGGATCGAGGATGTGACCCGGCCCGCGCCGGGGCCGGGCGAGATCCTGGTGAAAGTGGCGCATGGCAGCGTGACCACCGCCGACTGGCGGCTGCGCGCGGCGGCCTTTCCCGGGGTGCTGGCGGTGCCGGGGCGGTTGATGTTCGGGCTGCGCCGCCCGCGTCAGCCGGTGCTGGGCAGCGAGTTCGCCGGCACGGTCGAGGCGCTGGGCGAAGGGGCCGAGGGGTTCGAGACGGGGCAGGCGGTCTTTGGCTTCGTCATGCAAGGGGCGCATGCGGAATACCTGGTGGTCAAGGCCGCGGGTGCGGTTCTGCCGCTGCCCGAGGGGTTGGCGTTGGCGGATGCGGCGGCGCTGCCCTTTGGCGGGCTGTCGGCGCTGGTCTTCCTGCGCGACCATGCCCGGGTCAAGCCGGGCCAAAGGGTGCTGGTGATCGGCGCCTCGGGCGGTGTGGGCGCCTATGCGGTTCAGATCGCGCGGATCATGGGGGCGGAGGTGACCGGCGTGGCCTCGGGCGAAAACGCCGGGTTTCTGCGTGGTCTGGGCGCGGCGGAGGTGGTGGATTACCGCCAGACCGCGCCGCGCCAGATGACCGGGCGGTATGACGCGGTGATCGATACCGTCGGCGCGGCGCGCTTTGGCGATATTCGGCACCTGTTGGGGCGGGGTGGAGTCTTTGTGCCGCTGAACTTCGGAGTGCGCGAGATTGGCCAGGCGCTGTGGCGCGCGGTGGCCGGTGGGCCGAAGCTGGCGATCGGGGTGAGCGGTGACACCAAGGCCGATTTGCAGGTGCTGAGCGGTTGGATCACCGAGGGTCGGTTGCGGCCGGTCGTGGACCGGCGGTTTCCGCTGCGCCGGATCCGCGAGGCCTATGCCTACGTCGAAGGGCGGCATCGGCGTGGCGCGGTGCTGCTGGACATTGGCGCCAAGGCGCTCGTCCAGCCCTTGCGGGCAGTCCTCGCCTGAGGGGGCGAAGACAGCCCGCAAGGGCGGATGCGCGGGCCGGCGTCAGGCGAAATCCACCGTCGCCGCCATCGGCAGTTCGGTCACCCGGGTCCCGGTCGCGGCGGCAATGGCATTGGCCAGCGCCGGGGCCGAGGGCGGCGTTCCGGGCTCGCCCACCCCGGTGGGGGCCACGGTCGAAGGCACGATATGCACCTCGATACCGCCAATGTCCGAGATCCGCAGCGGCTCGTAATCGGGGAAGTTGGATTGATCCACCACGCCTTCGGTCAGGGTGATCTGGTCGCGCATCGCATGGCCGATGCCATAGCCGATGCCGCCTTCCATCTGCGCCTTGATCACGTCCGGGTTCACCGGCACGCCGCAATCCACGGCGCAGGTGACCTTCTCAATCCTGACCGCCCCGTCACTGACCGAGACCTCGACCACCTCGGCCACGTAGGTGTTGAAGCTCTTGTGCACCGCCAGGCCCTGGCTGCGGCCCTCGGGCGCCTGGCCCCAGCCGGCCTTCTCGGCCACCAGTTGCAGCACGCCGGCCTTGCGCGTCTGATCCGCGTCTTCGCCGGGCAGATGCGCCAGCCGGAATTCCAGCGGATCGCGGCCCGCCGCCTGGGCCGCCATGTCCATCATGCATTCCATCGCATAGGCGGTGTGGGTATGGCCCACCGACCGCCACCATAGCACCGAGGTTGCCTTGGCATGGTCGGTCAGCCCGACGAACATGCCGGGGATGCGATAGGGGCTTTGCGACACGCCCTCGACCGAGGAATGGTCGATCCCGTCCTTGACGGCAAAGGCCTCGAACGGGGTGCCCTTCATGATCGACTGGCCGCAGACGCGGTGATCCCAGCCAAGGATATTGCCCGCGTCATCCAGCCCGACACGCACCCGGTGGGCAAAGGCCGGGCGGTACATGCCGCCGGTGATGTCATCCTCGCGCGACCAGACCAGTTTCAGCGGGCGGGTGCGGTCGGTCATGGCAAAGGCCAGCCCGGCCTCGACCTGGTAATCCGCCGTCGGCGTGGCGCGACGTCCGAAGGAGCCGCCGGCGAACATGGTGTTCACCGCCACCTTCTCCATCGGCAGGTCCAGGATCTGGCTCAACGCCATATGCGGCCCGGTGGGCATCTGGGCACCGTCATGCAGCACGATGCCGCCCTCTTCGGTGGGTTCGATCGTACAGGTCAGCGGCTCCATCGGCGCATGGGCCAGAAGCGGGAAATAGAAGGTCCGATCCAGCACCTGCGCCGCGCCCGAGAGATCGGGCATCGCACCTTCGACGGTGAACTGCGGATCGCCTTCGACCCCGGCGATCAGCTCTTCGCGGATCTGGTCTGAACTGCGCATCTCGGCGGCGCTTTCGTCCCAGTCGACCTCAAGCGCCGCGCGCGCCTGCAAGGCGGCCCAGGTGCTTTCGGCATAGACCGCGACACCGGTCTTGGTGGGCAGGGTGGCGGCGCGGATGAAGCCCTTGACCGCCTGCGCCGCGCCATCGTCAAAGCCCGCGACGGTGGCGCCCATGCGGGCGGGGCGGGCGATCACCACGACCATCTGGCCGTCAAGCTGCACATCCATCGCGAATTTCGCGCTGCCGTCGATCTTGGGCGGGGTATCCACCCGCTTGACGCCGGGTTTGGAGACCAGCCGGAAGGCGCCGGGATCGGTCAGGGCCGGGCTTTCGGGCGGCGACATCGCCCCGGCAAGGGCCACGAAATCACCCATCGGGCCAGAGCGGCCTTCGCCCTCGATCATGCCTTCGCGCATGTGCAGGGCGCTGGCCTCGACGCCCCATTCCTGCGCGGCGGCGGCAATCAGCATGTCGCGCGCGGCGGCCCCGGCGGTGCGGTACTGCATGTAGCTGTTGGCCATCGCGGTCGAGCCGCCGGTGCCCTGGAACGGCCCCATGAAGAGGTTGGCATAGCGTTCGGGGTCGGAGGGCGCGAAATCATAGCCGACCTGGTCCATGCGCAGGCCCATTTCCTCGGCGATCAGCGTGGTCAGCCCGGTGGCCGGGCCCTGGCCCTTCTCGAAGTGCTTGATGATGGCGGTCACGGTGCCGTCGCTGGTGATCCGGACAAAGGGCGTCAGGCTGGCCGAGGCGGTCTCACCCGTGGCAAGCGCGCCATCGGGGCGCAGGCCGACCAGCAGCACCGAGGCCGTGGCGGCCGCACCGCGCAGGAAGTTGCGGCGAGAGGTTTCCAGGGTCATCTCAGGCCTCCATGATCTCGGACGCGCGCAACACGGCGGCGCGGATACGCTGGTACGTGGCGCAGCGGCAGGCATTGCCCCACATGTGATCCTCGATCTCGGCGACCGTGGGTTTGGGGGTTTCGCTCAGAAGGGCGGCGGCCTGCATGATCTGGCCGGACTGGCAATAGCCGCATTGCACCACGTCCATCTCGGCCCAGGCCTGTTGCACGGCCCTGGCCGCCGGGGTGGTGATGCCTTCGATGGTGGTGATCTCGGTGCCTTCGGCATCCTCCACAAAGGTCTGGCACGACCGGACGGGTGCGCCGTCCATGTGCACGGTGCAGGCACCGCAGGCGGCCACGCCGCAGCCGAACTTGGTGCCGGTCAGTTTCAATTCGTCCCGAAGGACCCAGAGCAGCGGGGTGCCTTCCTCGGCGGCGAGTGTTCTGACCTCGCCATTCACGGTGATCTGATAGGTCATCTGGCTTTCCCTTTTGGCGGGCCCCTCTTTCGGGCCCTCGTGGCGGGGCGGGCTGGATCGCACCGCCGGTCGGGACGGTCGAAACACGCGGGATACGGGCCTTGGTCCGGCGCGCGCGGGGATCGCCCGCGCGCCTGCCGGTCAAGGCGCTGATGTGAAACTGCCACGGGAGCCTTGCAAGGCGCAACGGTAGAAGCGCTTCGAGGCCGCAGCGATGTGCCACACGTTTTCGGGAGCAGGTGGCGATTTGGCGGGCCGCGATGTGCCGGGACACCGACAGGGTGCGTGGGGGGCATGGTTGGGCGCGCCGCAGGATGCGTGGCGTCACGCGGCTTTCCCGATGGCTGCGTCGCGGTGGGTGTCGGCCTGCGCCCGGTTGTGAGGGGGGCAGGCCGACGTGCATCCTAGGGCAAAAGCGGATCGGCGATCGGTTTCAGCGCCGCGTAGAGCACCGAGTGGATCGGCGTCGGCACGCCATGTTGCGCGCCGATCCGCACCAGGTCGCCGCCCAGGTATTCGTGCTCCAGCGGTTTGCCGTTGCGCAGATCGTCCAGCATCGAGGCATGCATGTGATCGGGCAGGTTGAGGGTGAAGTCCCAGACCTTGTCGACCGTGTCGGCGGGCATGTCGGGCAGCACGGCGCGGGCCACCGTGAACGCCTCCTCTACAGCAGCGCGAAACAGATCGCGCGAGGCCGGGTTGTCGCGGATCGGCCCGATGTTCAGCCCGGTCAGCGTGGTCATCGAGGCCAGCGTGCTTTGACCGCAGAACTTGGTCCAGAGATCGTGCAGAATTGCCGGGTGCAGCACCGGGGTGGTCCCGGCCTCGGCCAGCGCGTCATGCAGCGCCTGGCAGCGCGGGCTGGTGCCGCCGTCCGGCTCTCCAAAGGTCAGCATGTCAGAGGGCGCGTGGTGGCTGATCTCGCCCGGGGCGGTGATCGCGCCGGGGATGCGGGCAACGCCGGGCACCACGTGGCGCCGCCCGATGATCGCGGCCAGCCGCTCCCAGGCGGTGATGCCGTTCTGGCAGGTCACCACCATTGTCTCGGGCGTCAGCATCGGCTGGATGGCGGCGCCAGCGGATTCGACATCGATGTTCTTGACCATGAAAAGCACCACGTCCACCGGGCCCACCGCCGCCGGATCGCCGGTGGCGCCGATGCTGCGCAGGTGCGCGTCGCCCTTGGGGCTGCGGATTTTCAACCCGTCGGCCTGAAGCGCGGCAAGATGCGCGCCACGGGCGATCAGCGTCACCGCATGCCCGGCCTGTGCCAGCCGCCCGCCGAAATAGCCCCCAAGGGCGCCGGCGCCCATCACCGCGATCTTCATGGTCCTGTCCTTTTCCGTAATGCCACGTGCCGGGGTCAGCTTACCGCCTTGGCGTGCTGGCGCATAGTCAGGCGGTTTACCTCCTTTCGGGCGGGGATGTGAACGCCTTTCATTTCAATTTGTTGCCTGTGGAGCTTCAGGTATCACTTCAGGGGGGGAGCCGGGGAATTCAGCCGACAGACCGGCGATGACCGCTGATCGGTGTTGCGCTGCGTCGCCCGCTGACCGGAACGTCAGGTGCAGGCCTTCGTCGGTCAGAAGCGCCATGCCGATGCAACAGCGGTGGGCGTCCCGGATCAGGAACAGCCCGCAGGCGCCGCCGCGAAAGCGGTGGGCCTCGATGAAATCGCGCGGGTCGTCCTCCTGCGGCCAAGGCCGGTCTCGGAGGTGGGCGGCCAGCCGCGCCACATCCGGCGCGTCTCCGGGCTTTGCCGGGGTCAGGGTCACGGGTGAAGTCGGGGGGCCGAGGTCGATCCGGGGCGGGTGCAGCAGGTGCCATTGCTCCGGCGCCATCAGGTAATCGCGGCAGGGCTCCGACCGTTCGGTCGCCTGAAAGAACATCCGCCGCCGCGCCGGGCAGAGCGCAAATCCCAGGTCGGTCAGAAGGCCGCGCGAGGCGGCGTTGTCCTGGTGGCAGGTGGCCACCAGAGGCGGAACATTGCCCGCGAAATGCGCCGGCAGGACAAGTCCCAGCGCGCGGCGCATCAGGCCCTGGCCCCAGGCCTCGGGTGCCAGCCAGTACCACAGCGAAGCGCCGATACAGAGCCCGCCCACCACCTTTCCCGCATGTTCCACCACGCGCAGGTCTTCGCCGGGGGGTTGTCCGTGGGCCAGCAGGGCGCGTCCGGCGGCGGCGTCAAAGGGCTGCGCCACGGCCGCCATCCAGCGGGATACGCGGGCGTCGTTCAACTGGTGCGAAACCTCGGGCAGATGGGCGTCGGTCATCGGGCAAAGGCGCAGGTCGCGGTCTTCCAGGGTATCGGCGGGCATGGCGGGGTCCGGTGGTTGTCCGCCCCCAGCAGAGCGCAAGAGTCAGGCGGGAATCAACCCAGTGATTCGGGGTCCAGGCGCATTTTCGGGCTGGTGCTGCGGTGCAGAAAAATCCCGGCGAAACAGGCCGTTACACAGCCCGTCGCAAATCGTAACGCAAATTTACACTTTTTCGGTCGCGGTCGGGGAAAGCGTCGAAACAGCGGCCATTCCGGCCGAGGTCATTGCGTCAACTTGTCGCCGGGATAGGCTCTGCGCCACCCGAAACACAACGCACCCTGGAAGGGAGACCCATGCGGAGGTTCAGGCAAATCAACAGCGGTCCACGCTCAGTTCGGCCGCTTTCCGACCGGGGCGCCGGGCATCATGTCCCAGATCGCCGAGAGGTCGGTTGCCATGTGCAGGTGCACCCGGCGCAGCACGGCGTCCCGCAACGGATCATCCAGCGATTCCAGCGCCTTGTGCGCGGTTTGCATGTCCTGCGGATCGCCGCTTTCCAAGGCGCTGTCGATGGCGTCACGGCAGGTCTGATCGACAGGGTCAACCTTGGCACAGACGTCTTTCAGCGCGCGGAAGAAGCGCAGATCGGCGGGATCGGTCATCGGGTCGGCCTTTCGCTGGGCAAGCGCGCGCTGGTGTACAGGGGGCCGCAATGACCGGTCAACCACGCAAGATCGACACGATCCTGATGGACCGGGTCCAGATCATTCAATCCATCGCCGAGGCCAATTCCCGGATGCTGCGGCTGAACCAGAAGGCCAGCGGCTTGATGGTGCTCGACATGAAGGACGCCCGCGACGGCGTCGAGGACCACGCCCACGACGCGGCCCAGGCGCAGACTGATGCGGCGCTGGCCGAGACATTGGAAACGATCAACACGTTGGAGGCCCGGCTCTCGTCGCTTGACGAGGAACTGGCCGACGCGATGAAGGAGCAAGGCTGAATGACACAGCACAAGCCACCGCAAGCAATGACGCTTTTCGACCTGATTGCCCGCACCTGGGAGGTGAAGACCGGGGTGCAGGCGCTGCAATTCAACGGCAAGGGCACCTCTCTGGTCGCGCAGCTGGAGGATGGCCGGCTGGCCTTTGTCTCGGTCAAGGACGCCGAGAGCCCCAACAGCCGGGTGCGCATCGAGGCCGACACCGGGCGGTCCAGCATCCGCCCGCGGTCCAAGCCGTTGCCGCCGCCGGTGTTCAGCGAAACACCGGTTGCGCGCGGTACCGTCGGGCTGTCGCGGCTGGGCGATCACGGGTTCGCCTTTGCCCATGCCGAGACCGGCCTGTTGTGGCGTGCCACTGCGCGGGGCCAGACCCTGCCGATGAACGCCGCCCACCGGGAGGACGTTACCGCGCTGGCCATCCTGCCCCGCGCCGGGCAGCTTGTGGTCTGCCATGGGGCGGAGCTGTCGCTGGTTGTGGAAAGCGGCGGGGCGGAATGGGCGCATGTGGCGCTGGACCACGAGGTCACACGCGTCGCCGTGTCCGGTGACGAGAGGCTGTTGGCCTGCTGGGGTGCGGGCCGGGTGAGCATCCTGGCCGCCGAGGACCTGACCTTGCAGGGACAGGTGGCCTGTGACGGGGCGGTTCTCGGGCTGGAGTGGTCGCCTTGCAAGCGCTGGCTGGCGGCGGGCTGTGCCGACAAGGCGCTGTTGCTGGTGGATGTCGACGCGGGCCGGGCGGACCGGATCGTCGATTTCCCGGCGGCAGTCCAGACGGCGGGCTTCAGCGATCAGGCCGGGGCCGTCATCGCCTCGGGCGCGTTTCGCGTGGTCGGCTGGGCCTTGCCGGATCTGCCGTTCGGCGATCACCCGGGCACGCCGATCGAGACCGGCAAACCGGGGCTGACGCTGGTGGACCGGGTGGCGGTGCATCCGAAACGCGATCTCTGTGCCGTGAGCTATGGCACCGGGCTGGTCATGCTCAGCCGCATCGGCCACGCGGACGAGATGCTGGTGCGCGAAGGCACCGGCGCCGCGGTCAATGCGCTGACCTGGTCGGACGATGGCGCGCACCTGGCCATCGGGGGAGAGGACGGCAGCCTGTCGATCGTCACCTTCCCCAAGAACATGTTCAAATAAAACCCAGAGGGAGGAGACCCCATGACACAAGCGCTATCTGCCGAAGAGCAAAGCAAGGACCGCTATTTCCAGCAACTGGCCAAGGTGGCCGAGGAGATGGTGGCCGAACATGGCAAGGATTTCGCCGCCGGGGCGCTGGTGCTGGCCGCGCGCTGGGTGGCGGAAAACCGGTTGGGCAAGGCTGAGGCGGTCAAGCATTAGGCCGGGTGCGGATGGGGCGGATCGGTGATCGCTGGTGTGCCCCGCGCGCCCCGGACGTGATCCGGGGCCTCTCCGTCAGCTGGCCGTGAGGTCCCGGATCAGGTCCGGGACGCGGCGGGCCTGATCACGGTGGGCTTGATCACGGATCGGGGACTCTAATGCCGTCGTGTCGCCTGTCCCGAGGGGGCGGATGGCGCGGAGAGGCTCTGGACCTGGTTGACAAGCACGCCGTTCAGCGGCGCGGCCAGCGCGGCCAGTGGATTGGTCGGCGGATTGGTCGGGGGTGCGGCATGGCCCGCGGCCCGCAGCGCCTCGGTCAGGTCGGGTTCCACCAGTTGCGCAAAGGCACAAAGTTCATGCATGCGGAAGGTCGCGAAATGCAGGCTGTCGCCGTTCAGCAGAACCTCGTCCTGCGGTCGCCGGGGCACCTGGGTGTTCAGCGCGTTGCTGTGCACCGCCGCGCCCAGCGTGGTCAGCACCGATTTGCGCCACTTGGCGTAATCGGTATTGGCGGAATGGTCGATGCCAACTTCATAGAGTTTCTCGGAAATGGCGCGATAGGCCCGGCCGCCGGCGATATGACGGCGCCAGAAATCGCTGGCCTCTTCGGCGCTGGCGCAGGCGGCGAACCGCTCGGCCAGCTTGCGGCGGATCAGGATGACCAGCGCCATGTCCACGTCTTCGGATATCGAGCGGGCAATCTGCATCGCGGGCATCGGCAGGTCGGTCAGCGCCAGCAGGCGCAACGCCGCCAGTTGCTCGGTCAGCCGGGCAGAGAGCGCCGCCAGCCCGTGCCATTGCGCCGGGGTCAGCCCTTCGGTGGCGTGCAGCCGCCCCAGGGTGGCCGCCTCGTGCAGCGCGCGCAGCCAGAGCACGCCCTGGTCGTAGAGAAAGACAAGATCGACATCGGTGCTGGTGGTCGTGACCTCGACCCGGGGCAGGGCGCGAAATCCGGCCAGGTTGCGTACACCCAGGCGCCAGGCCCCGTCGAAATCAAGCGCGGCGGCGGACCAGAGCTGGCGCACCCGCGCCAGGAGCTGCGGCGAGAGGCCGGGATAGGACAATTCGGGCGGCGCGCCATCCAAAGGAATGATGCCGCCAATCGGGGGATGCTGGCTCATGGTGTTGTGATCCAAGGGGTTCCTGGGGTCAGGATAGACCGCGCGCCCGCCATCGCACCAGCCCTTTGTCGGGCGGCGGCATGACGGTCGGTCTGCAGCTTCGCGCCCGCCAGAGCCAGGTGTTCCGCCTGGGCCAGGTGGTCGACCTGTTGCAGATGTCGGCAGCAGAGCTTGACCGACATCTGGCCGAGCTGGCCCAGGACAATCCCATGCTGATCCTGCGGCGTCGCCCGCCGGCGGCGGTCAGCGCGACGGATGTGCTGGAAATGACGGCGGTGGCCGAGGCGAACAGCCTTTATGACCACGTGTTCCGCGAATTGGCCGGGCTGATCGGGCAGGGCGGGTTGATGGAAACCGTGGTGACCGCTCTGATCGCCGAGCTGGAGCCCTCGGGCTGGCTGGGCCGCGCGCCGGAAGAGATCGCGGCGGGCCTTGGCGTGGAAGACCGCCTGGTGCGGACCGCCTTGAAGGTGGTGCAGAAACGGGTGGAGCCGGTGGGGCTTTTTGCCCGCGACCTGTCGGAATGCCTGCGCCTGCAACTGGAGGACCGCGAGGCGCTGACCCCGGAGTTGGAGGGGATCCTGGCCCATTTGCCGCTGCTGGAAAAGGGCGGTGTCACGGCGCTGGCCGGGGCGGCGGGGATGGCGTTGGACCGGGTGCAACAGGGGCTGGCGGTGCTGCGGCGGCTTGATCCGAAACCCGGCAGCGGCTTTGCCACGGATGCCACCCTGATGCGCGATCCCGATGTGCGGCTGAGCCCCCGGGGCGCGGGCTGGGAGATTGAATTTCTGTCGTCCTTGCAGCCTGTTATCGAGATTGCCGATGTGCCGCGCCGCGGTCGGACGGCGGAAACCACCGAGGCGCTGGCCCGGGCGCGGGCGTTGAAACAGGCGTTGGAGGTCCGGGTCTCGGCGCTGCGCCAGGTGGTGGGAAGCCTGGTGGCGCGGCAGGGCGGCTATTTCCATCTGGGCGATGCGGCGCTGGCGCCCCTGACCATGTCGGAAATCGCGCAGGAGACCGGGTTTCACCTCAGCACCGTCAGCCGGGTGCTGAACGGGCTGTTGATCGAAGGGCCGAACGGGATTGTCGCGGCGCGCAGCCTGTTTGGCGGTGCGGCCTCCACCCAAGCGGCACAGTCCCGGCCACAGGTCCAGGCGCGCATTCGCGCCCTGCTGGCCGGTGAAGACCCGGCGCGGCCGATCTCGGACCGGGGGCTGACCGCGCTGTTGCAGGCCGAGGGCATCGCGGTCTCGCGCCGGGTGGTGTCCAACTACCGCCGGGACATCGGCATCCCGTCGCCCGCGCAACGCCGCCGGCGCGCCTGAGCATCCGCTTTCAAATCCGCAGCGATCCCCGTCACCGTCCGCATATGCTGCGGTGCGGAAATTCGGCGTTCTGTCAGGGGGTTACCCTGAAACACGCAGGCCAGGAACGATGCCGCCGGACCAAGTGTAACACCGCTGTCCGGGTCCGCGTTACGAAGCGTAAACCCCTGCCTTGGACGATTGTAACGATATGCGACAATCTGCCTCGCTTTGCGGATGCAGAAACTCCGGCGATCTCGGGTGTCGCAAAAAAAATAATCAAAAGTAAACGCGTAAAAACAATGGGTTGCTTTGGAATTTCCCGAAAAAATCGCCCCTGCCGCCATTCTGGAACCTGTCTTGCCAGAAGACTGGCACAAGACGCGGACGGACAGCCGACAGGCCCCGTTCAAAGAACGAAGGACAGGCAGAGAGGCCGCGGGTCGATCTACTCAACCTTTGCCGAGAACCGGCGTCCCGAGGGGCGCCAAACCGAAACGGCAAAAGCCGCCAACCGGGTGCCGGGTGACCGGCCCCAGAGCTTTAAGGAGGCTCATGGCATGACTTTGACGCTCAATAAAATCACGTCGCAACGTGGTATCTCGGTAGGGGAGGCGACCAAGAAGATTTCCGATCTTGGCTGGAACCCGACCTACGTTCAGGAAGCCGCAACCTTTCCCACCGACTACAAGATCACCAAGGCCCCGCGCGACCCGATGAAACAGGTCCTGCGGTCCTACTTCCCGATGGAAGAGGAAAAGGACAACCGGGTCTATGGCGCGCTGGATGCGGCGCTGCGGGGCGACATGTTCCGCAATGTCGAACCGCGCTGGATCGAATGGATGAAGCTGTTCCTGGCGATCATTCCCTTTCCTGAAATCTCGGCCGCGCGGTCGATGGCAATGGTGGCCCGGATCTCGCCCGGTGAAGACCTGCGCACCGGTTTCACCATGCAGATGGTCGATGAATTCCGTCACTCCACGATTCAGATGAACCTGAAGAAGTGGTACATGGAGAACTACATCGACCCGGCCGGTTTCGACATCACCGAAGAGGCCTTTGGCAAGTGCTACGCCACCACCATCGGCCGCCAGTTCGGCGAGGGGTTCATCACCGGCGACACCATGACCGCCGCCTGCATGTACCTGACCGTGGTGGCCGAGACCGCGTTTACCAACACGCTGTTCGTGGCCATGCCGTCGGAAGCGGCGCGCAATGGCGACTATGCGCTGCCCACGGTGTTCCTGTCGGTGCAGTCGGATGAAAGCCGCCACATCGGCAACGGTCACTCGCTTCTGATGGCCGCGCTGAAAGAGCCGGAAAACCACCTGCTGCTGGAACGCGACCTGAAATATGCCTTCTGGCAGAACCATGCCATCGTTGACGCCGCCATCGGCACGTTCATCGAATACGGCACCACCAACCGCGACAAGGAAAAGGAATCCTACGCGGAGATGTGGCACCGGTGGATCTTCGAAGACTACTACCGGACCTACATGCTGCCGCTCGAGAAGTACGGCGTGAAGGTGCACCACGACGATGTTCAGGAAGCCTGGAAGCGGATCACCGAAAAGAACTACGTCCACAAGGTCGCCCAGTTCTTTGCCGTCGGCTGGCCGGTCAACTTCTGGCGCATCGAGGCGCAGACCGAGAAGGACTTCGAGTGGTTCGAGCACAAGTACCCGGGCTGGTACGCCGAGTTCGGTGACTTCTGGAAGTGGTACGCGAAACTGTCGAAGCCGGGCGAGACCGTCATTACCTTCAACCAGGACACCGGCTACGTCTATCCGCATCGCTGCTGGTCGTGCCTCGTGCCCTGCCTGATCCGCGAAGACATGGTTGTCGACGAAATCGACGGCCAGCTGCACACCTTTGCACATGAGCTGGATCGCTGGACCGCGGTCGAGGCCTTCTCGGACGAGTTTGAGGGCCGGCCCACGCCTGCGATGGGCAAGTTCTCGGGCAAGCGCGAATGGGAAACCGTCTATGACGGCTGGGACCTGGCGGATGCGATCAAGGACCTCAACTTTGTCCGCGACGATGGCGAGACCCTGACCGCACAGCCGCATTTGCGCTTTGACAACAAGGATATGTGGAAGCTTGAGCATGTGCGCGGTCATACCCTGCGCTCGCCGCTCAACATGCTGCGCGGCATGAATGAGACCGACCGCGCGGCGCATATCGCCGAGTATCAGGCGGGCTTTACCATCAACCCCTGCAACTGATCACCGCACACCCGGGGGGCCGCGCGTGATGCGGCCCCTCACATTCCCCACAAGGGTATGGGAGAGGGAGGAGAACAACATGACGGACACCTACAACGTCCGATTGGAGCCGGTCGGTGTGGAATTCGAAGTCGAGGACGGCGAATACATCCTCGATGCTGCGTTCCGCCAGGGCATCGCGCTGCCGCACGGTTGCAAGGAAGGCCAGTGTTCGGCCTGCAAATGCATCCAGCTCGACGGCGAAACCGAGATGGAAAAATACTCGACCTTCGCGCTGAGCGACATGGAGAAGGAGGGAGGACATATCCTGATGTGCCGGTCGCTGGCGCTCAGTGACGTGGACATCGAGCTTTTGAATTTCGACGAGGAAGTCCTGTCGAAATCGATCCCGGTCAAACAGTTTACAGGCCGGATCACCGATTTCCAGAAACTCACCCATGACATTCGCGGGGTCCAGATCGAACTGGATGCGCCTTTGAAATTCTGGGCGGGCCAATATGTCGACATCACCGTCAAAACCGAAGCGGGGGAGGAGATTACACGCTCGTTCTCCATGGCAAATCCGCCGAGCGAAGCCGAGAAACTCGGGTTCATCATCAAAAAATACCCCGACGGACGATTCAGCAACGAACTCGACGACGGTGGCATCAAGGCAGGAGCAGACGTCCGCGTCGAAGGTCCCTATGGAATGTGCTTCCGACGCGAAGAAAGAACCGGGCCAGTGATCCTTGTGGGGGCGGGGTCGGGCATGTCTCCGGTCTGGTCGATCCTCAATGACCATCTGGCCAGCGGCGAAGATCGCCCGGTGTATTTCTACTATGGTGCCCGGTCACAGAGCGATCTGTTCAAGCTCGACGAGATCGCGGCCATCACCGAGGCCAATCCCAACGTGCAATTCATCCCGGTGCTGAGCCATGAGGACGAAACAGGCGGTTGGGACGGCGCGCGCGGCTTCGTGCACGAATATGTCGACTCGCATCTCAAGGAACTGGGGATCGACGGTGACGGCGATGTCTATGCCTGTGGGCCGCCGCCGATGATCGATGCGCTGACGCCGGTGCTGTTCATGCATGATTTCGACACCGACCGCATCTTCTTCGACAAGTTCACGCCCACTTCCGGTTCTTCGGCTCACTGACCGGGCCGAACGCTAGTGACGTGAACAAAACCAAAGGGAGGCTACCATGGTAGCAATATCAAGCTCAGTCGGATCCGGCGCTGCCGGCGCGGCGCAATTCGCAGGGTCGAAAAGCCGCAAGTACAACTACTTCGAGCCGCGCGGCAAGCGCGCCACCCATTACGAGGACGTCACCGTTGACGTGCAACCCGATCCCGAACGCTACCTGATCCAGAACTGGATCATCGAGTTCGAGGGCGGCAAGGGCGGCGGTGCCTATGTCAAGGACAGCACAGCCGCGCAATCGTCGAACTGGCATGCGTTCCGCGCACCGGACCAGGAATGGGAACGGACGCATTATCAACGCCAGGCCAAGATCGAAAACATGGTCCAGGCGGTCATTGCCAACGCCCGCAAGGCCGGCGCGCACAAGGTCTTTGACAAGGCATGGCAAACCATTCTGCAAAAACACCTGGGCGCGTGGAAACATGCGGAATTCGGCCTTGGCACCTCGCTCATGCAGGCGCAGCGCTATGGCTATACCCAGATGATCAACAATGCGACGTTGACCAATTCGTCCTACAAGATGCGGCTGACGCAGGACATCACGCTCTATCTGGCCGAAATCGGCATGGACATCGACGGGTGGAACGACGAGCTGGGCAAACAGGCCTGGCTGGAAGACCCGATCTGGCAGCCCTGCCGCGAAGCGATCGAAACGATCATGGGATCCGAGGATTACCTCGAACAGTATTTCGCCACCAATATCGTCTTTGAACCGCTGGTGGGCGAGCTGATCCGCTCGGGCTTCTTCATGCAGGCGGCGGCGGCCAACAACGATTTCATCACCCCGCCGGTGATCTCTGCTGCCGAGGCCGACTATGAGCGCAACCTCGCCAATACCGTCGACCTGATCTACCTGCTGGCCCATGACGAAGAATTTGGCGCGCAAAACCGCGAATTGTTCAAGTCCTGGCTGACCAAGCATGGCGATCTGGCCCACAAGGCCGCCGCCGCGCTTCAGCCGATCTGGTCACAGCCGCATTCCAAACCGGTGTCTTTCGAAGATGTCAAAGCGGTCTCGCAAGAGCGCCTCGATCACATCGTCGCCGAGCTGGGGCTCGGGTAACTTTCTGAAAGGAATAGAGATATGTCCACAGTAGCGCGCAATGCGTCCAATCAGAACATCTTCAAGTCGATGAAAGACATCGATCTGACCTCGCGCGAGGTGTCCCACCAGTGTGGCGTCACCATGAACGACAGCGTCGAGGCCCGCGCCATCGCCGAGTTCATGGAAGAGAACAACCCCAAGGTGACGGTGACTTACAATCCCGCCACCATCCGCATCGACGGCGAGGGCAAGCTGATCTTCAAGATGAGCGAGATCACCGAGTACCTGGGCCGCGACATGACCGCCGAGACCTTCGAGGTCAACACCTCCACCCACTACGGCCGGATGGTGCGGGTCGACGACGACACCGTGATCCTGTTCGGCGACATGAACGAAGTCATGGAATACATCTGACCGGCCTCTCGGCCGCACAAGACAGGCTCCGGGGCTGCACCCCCGGTCCCGGAGCCGCCAATATCGCAAGCCAAATCGCTAGGGAGGGATAACACCATGTACACCACCAAGGACGGAAAAGAGATCTTCGTGCTCGACGGCCACACCCATTTCTGGGACGGCAGCCCCGAGAACCAGGCAAATGTACACGGCAAGCAGTTCATCGATTGCTTCTACGCCTATCACACCAACCTCAGCCCGCCGGAAGAGCTCTGGGAGAAGGCGAAGTTCGACAAGCAGACCGAAGACGACATCTATCGCGACCTGTTTGTGGATGGCCCCAACGACATGGCGATCATCCAGACCACCGTGCTGAAGGATTTCTACAAGAACGGCTTTGGCTGCCTGGAACGCTCGAACGAGATGGCCAAGCGCCACCCCGAGCGGTTCATCGTCAATGGCTCGTTTGATCCGCGCGATGGCGAGCAGGCGCTGGAATACATCCACTACATGAAAGAGACCTACGACATCCAGGGCGTGAAGATGTACACCGCCGAATGGCATGGCGACAGCAAGGGCTGGGCGCTGAACGATCCGGCGGCTTATAAATGCTTCGAGCTGTGTGACAAGCTGGGCATCAAGAACATCCACGTCCACAAGGGCCCGACCATCATCCCGCTGTCGAAGGATGCCTTCAGCGTCGATGACGTCGATTATGCCGCGACCGATTTCCAGAACCTCAACTGGATTGTCGAGCATTGCGGCCTGCCGCGGCTGGATGATTTCTGCTGGATCGCGACGCAGGAGACCAATGTCTATGCCGGCCTCGCCGTGGCGATGCCCTTCATCCACTCGCGCCCGCGCTACTTCGGCGAAGTCATGGCGGAACTGCTCTGGTGGGTGGGCGAGGACAAGATTCTCTTTGGTTCGGATTACGCGATCTGGACGCCGAAATGGCTGGTCGACAAGTTCATGGACTACCAGATCCCCGACGACATCTCGGCCGAGCGCGGCGGTGTGCAGCTGACCGACGAGGTGAAGGAGAAGATCCTGGGGCTGAACGCGGCGAAGCTTTATGGCATCGACGTTGCCGCCAAGCGGGCCGAACTGGCCGGTGCGCCCGTGCAGATCGCGGCGGAGTAGGGCGATGCTGGTTGCCAATCTGCAAAGAGAGCTGGAGCTGGAGGTCTGGGAGCGTCTTGACGGCGTGACCGACCCCGAGCTGGACGAGCCGATCACCGACATGGGCTTTGTCGAGCAGGTCGAGGTGACGGAGGCCCGGGCGGTGAAGGTCGCGTTCCGGCTGCCCACCTACTGGTGCTCGCCCAACTTCGCCTTCCTCATGGCCTTCGGCATTCGCCGCGAGGTGACGGCGCTGCCCTGGGTGGTCGAGGCAGAGGTCGTGCTGAACGATCACTGCTTCGGCGACAAGGTCAACGAAGGCGTCAACAGCGGCCGCGCCTTCACCGACATTTTCGCGGAGTACTGCGATGGCGCCAAGCTGGATGAGGTGGTCGAAACCTTCCTCGCCAAGGCCTTTGACCGGCGGCAGGAAACCGTGTTGCTGGGGCTTCAGGCGCTGGGCCATACGCCGGATGCCATCGTCGCCATGCCCCTGGCCGAACTGCGGCAGGTGACCTTTGCCGGGGAGGAGGAGCTGCGGCAATTGCCGCGCTACCTCGACCTGCTGCAGGCACGGGGGTTGGCCTCGGAGCCTGCGGATCTCGCCTTCCCATCCTGGGACGGCGACGAGATCGCGCCGCATGAGCTCAAGGCGCATTTGGCCAAGCTGCGCAGCACCCGGATCAACATGGAGTTCAACGGCGCCTTGTGCCGGGGGCTTGCCAAGACCCGCTACAAAGAGGTCGAGATCGGGCCCGATGGTCCGCAGCTGATCGACTTTATCGCCGGGCGGGTTCCGCCCCGAGAGGATGGCGTGACCGCCAGCTGAGGCGCTGGCACCAAACAGACATGCAAGGGAGGACGCCCCGCACCTGCGGCGGCGAAGGAGGAAGATATGGCAAAACTCATGGTACACGGCAAAACGGCCCGCAATTGCCTGGCCCGCGGTGTCGCGCGGCTGGCGGCGGCAGTGGAACCGACCCTCGGCCCCAAGGGGCTGAACGCGATGGTCGACCGGCCCGTCGGCACGCCGATGGTCACCCGCGACGGCGTGTCGATTGCGTCCGAGATCGAGCTGAACGACCGGTTCGAAAACATGGGTGCCCAGGTGGTCCGCGAAGTTTCGCTCCAGACCAACGACGTGGCGGGCGACGGCACCACCACGGCCATCGTGCTGGCAAATGCGCTGATCCAGCGTGGCGTGGACCTGACCGACAACGGCGTGAAACCGGTTGATCTTTGCAAGGGCATCGACCTTGCGGTGGCGCGGGTGGTCGATGCGATCGATGCCTCCTCGCTCAGCTGCGACGATCACCCGGAATACCTCGAAGCCGTGGCGCAGGTGTCCTCGACCGATCCCAAACTGGGCGCGATGGTGGCAGAAGCCTTCCGCCGGGTGGGCCGCGAGGGCGTCATCTCGGCGGACTTTGGCGTGACCATCGACACCACGATGGAAGTGGTCGAAGGCATGTCGTTTGAACGCGGCTATATCTCGCATCACATGGTCACCGACCGCGAGAACATGGAAGCGGTGCTGCGCAGGCCGCTGATCCTGTTGACCGATCAGAAAATCCTCAAGCCCGAGCTGCTTGATCCGGCGCTGGCCATCGCCGAGGAGGAAGGTCGCCCTCTGCTGATCATCGCCGAAGAGATCGCCCCCGATGTGGTGGTCAGGCTTCTGGACAATGGCGGTGCCGGCAAGTTCCTGATCGTGCATCCGCCGGAATACGGCCACTGGCGCACCGCGATGATGGACGATCTGGCCATTCTGACCGGGGGTGAGGTGTTGGCGCGTGACCTTGGCAAGAAGATCGAGAACGTCACCCGTGACCAGCTTGGCGGTTGCGAAACGGTGCGCGCGCATGCCTCTGGCACGTCGATCCTGCGCGGCGAAGGCGATCCCGATGCCATCACCGCCCGCCGCAACCAGGTGCAGCGCCAGCATGACAATGCGCCGCCCAACATCGACAAGGACAAGCTGCGCGAACGTCTGTCCAAGCTGACCGGCGGCAGCGCAATCATCTATGCGGGTGGGTTCACCCCGGTTGAACAGAAACGCACCATTCAGTTGATCGAAGACGCGCTTTGCGCGGTGCAGGCCGCGGCGGCGGATGGCGTGGTGGCTGGCGGCGGCACGGCGCTGGCGCAGATCGCCGAGTGCCTCGACGGGCTCGACGCGCTGGGCGACGTCGCCAAGGGCATTCAGCTGGTGCGTTCGATCCTGACCGAACCGGTGCGCCGGATCGCCCGCAATGCCGGGGCCGATGTGGCCGGGATTGCCCAGGCGGTGGCCGAGGGTCCGGCGGGCCACGGCTACAACGCGGCCACCGGCACATTCGGCAACATGTTCGAGGCCGGTATTGTCGATCCCGCCCGCGTGCCCGCCAGCGCGCTGGTCAATGCCGCCTCTGTCGCGACGCTGATCCTGACCACGGAAACGCTGGTTGGTGATCTGGAGGAAGGCGAGGCCGACCCGACCGAAGGTGCCGCCCGTGGCGGCGGCGCCGAGCTTCTGGGCCGCGCCTGAGCGCTGTTTCACACCTGGGGGGCGGGTGTTCCGGCCCCTCACCAAGAAAGGACAAGGACCATGAAAGCAGCGAGACTTTACGAATACGACCCCGAGATGAACGTCGAGTTGAAGATCGAGGACGTGGCAGCCCCGACCATCACCGCCGCCGACGAGGTGATCGTCAAGGTCGGCGCGGCGGGCCTGTGCCGTACCGATCTGCACATCATCGAAGGTGTCTGGAAGGACATCATGGACACCGAAGGCAACCTTTTGCCTTACGTGATGGGGCATGAAAACGCCGGCTGGGTCGAGGACGTGGGCAGCAATGTCACCTCGGTCAAACCCGGCGACGCGGTGATCTGTCACCCGTTCAACGCCTGCGGCATCTGCCTGGAATGCCGCTATGGCCACGACATGTACTGCGATCACGGCAAGTTCCCCGGTCTTGGGCTGGATGGCGGCTTTGCCGAGTATTTCAAGACCAACGAACGCTCGATCATCAAGCTGAACACCGGCATCACGCCGCTCAGCGTGGCGCCGATGGCGGACGCCGGGATCACCGCCTACCGCGCCGCCAAGAAGGCCGCGAAGCTGCTCAACCCCGGCGGCTACGTGCTGCTGCTGGGCATCGGCGGGCTGGGGCACATCGCGCTCCAGGTCCTGAAGCATACCTGCGGTGCGCGGGTGATTGCGGTCGACCGGGAACCGGCGGCGCAACTGCTGGCCAAGGAGTTGGGCGCCGATATCGTGCTGGACGGCGGGCCGAACCTGATCGACGAGGTCAAGGACCTGACCGGCGGCGGCGCGCATGTGGCGATTGATTTCGTCGGCGAGCATGGCACCGAAAATATCTGTTGGAAGCTGCTGCGCCAGGGGGGCGAGCTGATCATGGTGGGCTACGGCGGCGAGGTGCGGGTGCCGACGCTGGAACTGGTGGCCAACGAGATCAAGATCGGTGGCAGCCTCGTGGGTGATTTCGTCGAGCTGGTCGAGCTGATGGAGATGAACGCCGACGGCAAGGTCAGGATGCACCAGACCGAATACAAGCTGGCCAACATCAACCAGGCGATCACCGACTTCAAGGATCGCAAGTTCACCGGGCGGGGTGTAATCGTTCCCTGATCACCGCGCCTGCTCCCGGGGCGTCGGGTGATCCCCCCTACGCTCCGCCCTGCGGCTGCCGTCCTTCCCGGGCAGCCGCAGGGCTCAAACCCACGAAATGCAGAGGTGCATCATGGCAAAAGCCATCCATTCCATGATCCGAGTGCTTGAAGAGCAGCGCTCGGTCGAATTCTACAAGACGGCCTTCGGGCTGGAGGTCGCAGACCGGATCGATTTTGACACATTCACGCTGGTCTACCTCTCGAACGGCGAAAGCGGTTTCGAGCTGGAACTGACCATCAACAAGGGCACGACCGCGCCCTACGAGCTTGGCAATGGCTACGGTCATTTCGCCGTCAGCGTCGAGGATATCGACGCCGAACACGCCCGCTTTGCCCAAGCCGGGCTGAACCCGCGCAAGCTGGTGGATTTCCAGCATGAGGGCCAGACCCTGGCCCGCTTCTTCTTTGTCCAGGACCCCGACGGCTACGAGATCGAGGTTCTGCAGAGGGGCGGCCGCTTCCAGTAATTCCAGTCACGTCTCAGGGAGGACAAAATGACATTTCGCAAGCAAGGCATGACCCGCCGCCAGCTGCTGTCGCAGGGGGCGATGGCCGGGGTGGGTTTCGTCATTGGCACCGGCTTCGTCGCAGGACGGGCCGATGCCGCCAATTGGGCGCTGGAGGTCGAGCACCTTGCGCCCGAAACCATGGCCACGCTGATCCAGATGGCGCGCGACATCTATCCGCACGACCAGGTCGGTGATCAGTTCTATGCCAGCGCGGTCAAGGGCTATGACAGCCCCGAGGCCGCGCCCGGCATCGAGGCGGGCATTGCCGCGCTGAACGAGGCCGCCAAGGGGGCGGGCTATGGCCGCTATCTCGACATTGGTTGGGAACGCGACCGCGTGGACCTGCTCCGCACGCTTGAGGAGACCGCGTTCTTTCAACAGGTGCGCGGCGGGTTGGTGACCGGGCTTTACAACCAGAAAGCGGTCTGGCCGATCTTTGGCTACGAGGGCGAGAGCTTTTCCGAAGGCGGCTACATCGACCGCGGTTTCGACGACATCAACTGGCTTTGAGGGGGGGCGTGATCCATGACTGCACCATTTGACCTGAATGACGACAGTGTCGTTGTCGTGATCGGAACCGGCGCCGGTGGCGGCGTGCTTGCCAACGAGCTGGCCCAGAAGGGCGTCAGCGTCGTGGCACTGGAGGCGGGCGGCCGGTATCTGCCCGAGGATTATATCAACGACGAATGGGACAGCTTCGGCCAGCTGGCCTGGACCGATCCGCGCACCACCAGCGGTGACTGGCGGGTGTCGCGCGATTTCAGCGGGTTGCCCGCCTGGATCGTCAAGGCCGTGGGCGGCACGACCACCCACTGGGCCGGGGCCTCGCTGCGTTTCCAGGATCATGAGTGGAAGGCGCGCACGACCTATGGCGATGTCGAGGGGGCGAACCTGCTGGATTGGCCCATCGACCCGCGCGAGATGGACGACTACTACACCCGCGCCGAGGCCAAGCTGGGCGTGACCCGCACCGGCGACCGTGCGGGCCTTCCCGGCAACAACAACTTCAAGGTCTTCGAGAAGGGCGCCAAGGCGCTGGGGTACGAGAAGGTCCATACCGGGCGCATGGCGATCAACTCGGCCGATTACGACGGGCGCCCGGCCTGTCAGCAGACCGGGTTCTGTTTCCAGGGCTGCAAGTGGGGGGCCAAGTGGTCAGCCGCCTATACCGACATTCCCAATGGCGAGGCGACCGGCAATCTTGAGGTGCGCGAACGCGCCCACGTCATGCGGATCGAGCACAACCAACAGGGCAAGGTCACGGGCGTGGTCTACGTCGATGCCGATGGCAATCAGCAGGAACAAAAGGCCCGTGTCGTCTGTGTTGCCGGCAATTCGATCGAAAGCCCGCGGCTGCTGCTCAACTCCGCCTCGTCGATGTTCCCTGATGGGCTTGCCAACAGTTCGGGGCAGGTGGGGCGCAACTACATGCGGCATGTGACCGGCTCGGTCTATGGCATCTTTGAACAGCCGGTGCGCATGTGGCGCGGCACTACGATGGCGGGCATCATCCAAGACGAGGCAATCAATGACCCCTCGCGCGGCTTCGTCGGCGGGTATGAGTTGGAGACGCTGGCACTGGGCCTGCCGTTCATGGCGGCCTTCCTCGATCCCGGCGGCTGGGGCCGCGAATTCACCACGGCACTCGATCACTACGAGAACATGGCCGGCATGTGGATCGTCGGCGAGGACATGCCGCAAGAGACCAACCGCATCACGCTGAACCATGACGTGACCGACCAGCACGGCTTGCCGGTGGCCAACGTGCATTTCGATGATCACCCCAATGATGTCGCCATGCGCGATCACGCCTACAAACAGGGGATCGCGGTCTATGAGGCAGTGGGCGCCACGCGGGTCTTCCCGACGCCGCCCTATCCGTCGACCCACAACCTTGGCACCAACCGCATGTCGGCCAATGCCCGCGACGGGGTGGTGAACGGTCACGGCCAAAGCCACGACATCGCCAACCTGTTTGTCTCGGACGGCAGCCAGTTCACCACGGGTGCCTCGGAAAATCCGACGCTGACCATCGTGGCGCTGGCGATCCGGCAGGCCGAGTACATCGCGGCAGAGCTTGGGCGTCAGACCCTCTGACCCCGGTGGCGTGAAACCATAGCGGGGGCCGGTGATCCGGCCCTCACCGACGGCACGACCGGTCCGGCATGCTGCACAATGTCCGGGCCTCTAAGTCGTGCTGTCCGCTGATTTTTTTGCGGCAATAAACTTGCCCCCAAGATGCATGTTAGACCTTAATACATTAGCATCCGGCGGGTCTTTCTGCTAATATTCCTGATGGGAGGAGAACAGGTGGTGGATATTTTTTCCAAGCGCGAGGGACCGCGTGCCGAAGACGTAAAGGCGCGGCGGCTCTTGTCCGAGAATGCGGGTACGATCCGGAAGCTTGCGGATCAGATCAGCAACGGCGACTTCAGCCGGATGAAAGCCGAGGAGGCACGCCGCAAGGAAACCCCCAAGCCCGAGGGGCTGATCATTCACGACATGAAGGCGCGCGTCAGCAATGATGTGCCGGAGCCCTATGTGAAGATCAGCCTGAACAACCGGGTGGTGCTGGTGGATCGTTCGACCGGTCGCCAGATGCAGATGCTGGGCGAGATCCGCGGCAACTTTGCCTCGAAACGCTTTGTCATGGCGACCGCAGAAAACGGCTTCATTTCACCGCTGGACGCAGAGATGCACGTGCGTGTCGGTCACCTGGACGGGATCGAGATTTCGGGCATCTTTACCGAAAGCCAGTTGGCCGAGGCGCTGGAAACCCTGCTTGTCGCGCCCGACGACTAGGGCCTGCATCACGTTTTTTTCCCGAAACGACCAGAAGGAATGTAAACCGGGCCGGACCCTGGCCCGATGAGCCAGACGAAACGCGAGAGGGGCGTAGATTGCCTGACAACTCCAGCTATTCGGACGACGAGACCCGGGATGCCTGGGAACGTTTTGTATCCTCGCCCGGCGAAGGCGGCGAGGAGCCGGCCAAGGTTCGGGAAGAGATCCTCGATTCCTGGCGGCGCAGCATGGATCAGGGCGTGGATGCCGGCCGACAATCCACCGTCAAGGTCTATGACGAGACCCAGCTGCACCTGCGCCGCGAGCGGAACAATGCGCTGCGCAAGGCCGCCTCTGCTGCCTTCAAACGCCTTGAGCCGCACCTGAAAGAGGCCAAGACCGTGCTGATCCTGGCCGACGACCAGGGGGTGATCATCGATGCCATCGGCGACCGGCACGTGCTGGACGAGGGCCAGGAAATTCACCTGGAACTGGGCGGAGACTGGAGCGAAAGGGCGATTGGCACCAATGGCATCGGCACCGCGCTCAAGACCGGGCGCCCGTCCTATGTGCATGCCTCGGAACATTTCGCCGAGGGTGTCCAATCCTGGACCTGTGCCGGGGCGCCGATCCTTGACCCGTTCAGTCGCACGGTGATCGGGGTGGTGGACCTCTCGGGCCCGCCGCAGATTTTTCGCCAGCACAATGTCGCCCTTGTCATGGCCGCCGCGCGCGAGATCGAGATCGCCCTGGCCGAACAGAAACAGGTTGAGCGCACGCAGCTTCTCGAAGCTTTCCTGATGTCCGATTACAGCCGCGGCCAGAACGGCGTGGTGCTGGTGGATCAATCCGGGCGGGTGTTGTTTCGCCGCGGCCTGGGTGACGAGGTGCTGCGCGGCGCAGTGGAGCTTTCGGTCGGTCACAAGCTTCTGCCCAAGCTCGAAGGTCTGTCGGACCAGGATATTCCCAAGCTGCTGCCGCTCAGCGTCGAGGCCGAGGGGGTGGAGCGGCTCAAGCTGGAGGGGGTGGACCGGGGGGCGGCGCTTTTCCTCAAGGACAGGGGCGGTGGGAAAAGCAAGGGCGGCGAGGCCTATACCATCAAGCCGCGCGCCAATGTGGCCGAGGCCCAGATCCATATCGTCGGGTCATCGCCCAAGATGGCGGATGCCATCGGGTTGGCCGAACGTGCGGCGTTGGCCAATGTCTCGGTGCTGATCCACGGCGAAACCGGGGTGGGCAAAGAGCTGTTTGCCCGCCTGGTCCACAGCCGGTTGCCCAATGACAAGGCACCCTATGTGCCGGTCAATTGCGCGGCCATTTCCAGCGACCTGATCGGGGCCGAGCTTTTTGGCTATACCGATGGCGCCTTTACCGGTGCGGCGCGTGGCGGGCGCGCGGGCAAGTTCGAACAGGCCGACAAGGGGGTGCTCTGCCTTGACGAGATCGGCGACATGCCGATCGAGTTGCAGCCTTATCTGTTGCGGGCGCTGGAACAGCGGGCGATCTATCGCATGGGCGACAACACGCGCCGCCCGGTCGATGTGCGGCTGGTGGCGATGACAAACCGCGACCTGCGCCAGGAGATCGAGAAAGGCCAGTTCCGCCGCGACCTGTTCTATCGCATCGGGGTGATGACCATCCAGGTGCCGCCCCTGCGCGAACGCGGCAAGGATATCGTCGAGCTGCTGGAACATTTCTCACGCCATTACGCGGAAGAGGCCGACCGCCCGCCGATGCGCTTTGCCGACAAGGTGATCGAGCTGCTCCTGCGCTACCAGTGGCCGGGCAACGTGCGCGAATTGCGCAACGTGGTGCAGCGGTTCTACCTGGTGAAGTCCGACAGCTTCGTGACCGAGCGCGACCTGCCGCCCGAGATCCTGGAGGAATTCGAAGACGGCGAAGAGGATTCGCTGGAGCATATCCTGGGCGGCCATTCCGGCGATCTCGAAAGCATCGAGGCCAGCGCCATCCGCCGCACGATCGTGGCCGAGGGCGGCAATCTGACCCGGGTGGCCCAGGTGCTGGGCATCTCGCGCCCGACGCTTTACCGCAAGATGAAGCGCTACCATATCCGCAAGTTCTGAGCGCTGCGGGTGGGCCGGTTCCCGGCGTGGTCCCACCGCGCCTGCGCCTTTGCCGGGGGCAGGCCGGGCTTCAGCCCGGCACCCGGCGGTCAAATCCGGGATCATGACCCTTCTGCCCGGTCGCATGTCCGGCAGGGGCCCGGCACTGCCAGGCCCCCCGGTTTCGTGTCAGCCCATCCGTGTCAGCCTTTCAGCGGCAGCCAGACGGCCATTGTGTTGTCGTCGCGGTTGTTCCAGCCGAAATAGGGGATCAGCGTGACTTCGGTGGTGGCCGCGGGCTGCCTGGCCAGGGGCGCATAAAGCGCCGCGCTGGTCCAGGCCGCGCGCCGGGGCAGGGTGGCGCGCAGAAGCGTGAGCCCGGCGAACAGGCCCTTGCCTTCGATCGGCTCGAAGGTCGTGTCCGGTGCCAGCGCCACCTCGTCGATGCACACCCCCTCGGGCAGGTCCGCGCCTTCCAGGCAATAGACCACCGGCCCGGCCATCACCGCCGCCTGGTTGCGGGTCTCTTCGACCTCGGGGCGGGCGATGTGGATGCGGGGCGTGATGTCCAGCGCCATCTCGATCCGGTCGCCCGCGGCCCAGGCACGGCGGAGCGCAAGATACCGCGGGCCCTGGCCCGGCACATCCACCGCGTCTCCGTTGACCTTGACCGTGGTGTCCTCACTCCAGCCGGGAATGCGCAGGTGCAGCGTGGTCTCTGTCTCGGGGGCGGCATCGACGGTGACCGTCACCTTGCCCGACCAGGGGAAATCCGACTGCTGGCTCAGCGCGATCCGCCCGGTGGCCAGTTCGGTATTCAGCGTGTTGGACCCGAACAGATGCAGCCAGACCGCATCATCCGCCGTCGAATAGGCCCAGCGATGCAGCCCGGCAATGGTCCGCGTCACCTGGGGCGGGCAGCAGTAACAGGTCCAGCGGGTCCAGCGGCGGGGGGAATCATTGTTGCCGATGAACTGTTTCTCGCCGTTGAAGCGCAGCGGGTTGGAATAGGTGAAATGCGATCCCGACAGCGACACGCCCGACAGGCCGGTGTTGTACATCACCTGTTCCATCACGTCCGCGTACCGCGCATCACCGGTCAGTTGCAGCATCCGCCAGGACCACATCGCGTTCGAGATATTGGCGCAGGTTTCATTATAGGCGGTGTCGGAGGGCAGCTGGTAGGGCCGGCCATAAGCTTCGGCGATCTGTTCATAGCGGGGGTGGCTGCGTTCGGATGTGCCCTTGTGCAGCGCGCCGATGCCGCCGGTGATATACATCTTGCGATAGGTGGAATCCTCCCAGATGCGGGTGATCGCCGCCATCAACGGCGCCTCGTCGGTTTCCATCACGATGTCCGCAGCCCCGGCCCAGAGGTAAGGCCCGGTCACGCAATGGCCCACGGCTTCGGTTTCTTCCAAAAGCGGCACGCGCGCCTGGCTCTGATCGCCGTTGTTGCCGGGCATGTCCGGGTGCATGCCACGGTTTTCCACGCAGATGCGGGCCAGTTCGAGATAGCGCTTGTCGCCGGTCTCACGGAACAATTCCACCAGCCCCATGATCTGTGAGGGGTTGAAGCCGAAGCGGGCAAGATCGGGGTCGCGGGTGATGAAGGTGTCATACAGGTTGTCGGCAGCGCGGATCGCAATGTCGAGCATGTCGCGCGTGCCGGTCACCTGGTGGTGCAGGCAGGCGGTGGTGAAGAGATGGCCGAGATTGTACATCTCGTGGTGCTCGATGTCGCTCCAGCGGCCCTTGTCAGTAAGGGTGATCTGGGTGTTGAGGTAGCCGTCGTCCTCCTGCGCGGCAGCGAATTCCTTGATGTATTGCGCCATCCTCGCCTCCAGGTCGGCATCCGGGGCAATATCGGTCAGCAGCAGGATCGATTCGATCGCCTTGTAGCAATCGCCATCGCTCCAGTAGCGGCCGCAGAAATCGCCGCCGCCCTTGGCGACATTGCGGAAATTGCCGAACCAGGCGGCGTTTGCCGGGTCTTCCATCGCCTCCAGAACCGAGCGAATCGACTCGGTCCGCACCATGTCGAGCTTTTCGGCCCAAAGGCCGCCGGTCCAGCGCACCTCCTTGTCCGCGGTGCGTTTCAACCGTGCAAAGCGGCTGATGTCCGTGACTGAACTTCCATCCATTCCCTTGATCTCCATGGGTTTCCGGCCCCTTTGGGGGCCGTGTTTCCGAGGCCCGGCGCTGATCGCAGCCGGAGCGATACAGAATTCCGTTGCGCCGTAAGGCCACTTGACGGAATATCTATAAACATATTATCTTTGCTTTATCGACAAAACACAATATCAGCGTCAAAAATATGCCGACAAGGAGGAGATCGACATGTCTTATCTGAAAACAACGGTTGCGGCCCTGTGCCTGAGCCTGCCCATGGGGATGGGTATCGTGGCCACCTCGGCCAGTGCCGAAGGGGTGGTGCATCTGTTCCACCGGTCCGCCGCCGATCCGATGCGGCTGCCGCGCATGGCCATGTGGCAGCATTGCTCCGAGCGGCTGGACATCGAGATCATCGAGAACTTCTCGCCGCCCAAGCAATATGAAGTGCAACTGCCTGTGCAATTGTCGAGCTCGACCCCGCCCGACATCTATGCCTATTGGGCAGGGGGGCGGTCACAGTTTCAGGCCGCGACCGGCAAGATCCGCGCGCTGAACGACATCTGGGACGAGATCAAGGACAATTACCCGGCGGGGGTGCAGGCCACCAGCACCGAGCCGGACGGCAATGTCTACACCATCCCGACCACGTTCCAGCCGAACGTCTTTTGGTACAACAAACGTGTCTTTGCCGAACATGACCTTGAACTGCCGCAGACCTGGGATGAGTTCACCGCGGTTGCGGCCAAGCTGAAAGCGGCCGGGGTCACGCCTTTCCTTCTTGGGTCGAAATCCGGCTGGGAGCCGCTTTTGTGGTTCGACTACATGGTTCTGCGGGTGGCCGGCTCGGAATTTCGCAACGGGTTGATGGCCGGCACCGAAAGCTATCTTGACCCCCGGGTGATCGAAGCGATGGAGATGTGGAAAGAGCTTCTGGAAGCGGGCTATTTCAATGACCGCACCTCGTCGCTGGGTTGGCAGGAGATGGCGACCAAGTTCGTCAACGGCGAAGGCGCGATGGAGCTGATGGGCACCTGGACCGTGGGCAATTTCATCCGCGCTGGTCTTGAGCCGGGCGAGGATTTCGACGTCTTCGATTTCCCGCCGATCACCGAGGGCATCGAGCTGGCCGTCGAAGGCGCGGTCGAAGGCTGGGCCGCCAGCGGCGCGGGGGAAAACACCGAGAACGCGCTGGCCATGTTGAAATGCGTGTCCGAGCGGGAGCCGCAGGAATTGTTCGCGGCCCAGGCGCAGCGGATGGCGGCCAACAAGGACGTGCCGATCGACATTTACGAACCGGCCTCGTTCCAGCCCACCATCGAGCGGTTTCACGACATGCTCGACGCGCCGTTCCACCAGAACCTCGAACTTGCCACCCATCCCGGCGTGACCGAGGTGGCCAAGCGCGAATTGCCCCGCTTCCTCGCCTATCCGGACCAGTACATGAAAGTGCTGGAACTGCTGGAAGGCCGCCGCAACGACGTCTTCGGCGACAGCTGAGGCAATGCGGCCGGGCGGTATGTGCCGCCCGGTTGCACCCAAGAGGAGGACACTGCCATGAACGCCCGGCTCACGCCCTGGCTTTTCCTGATGCCTGCGATCTTGATCTACGGCATCTTCGGCGCCTATCCGATTTTCCAGACCTTCGCGATCAGCCTGACCGACCAGGTCGGCGTTGCCGCTCCGGGAAAATTCATCGGGTTGCAGAACTACATCACGCTTGTGCAGGATGAATACTTCCTGAACTCGTTGAAGAACACCGGCATCTGGGTGATCGCCTTTCTGATCGTGCCCAATTCGCTGGCCATCACCATCGCGCTGCTGGTGAAACAGACCTTCTGGGGCGCGAGCCTGATCAAGACCGTGTTCTTCCTGCCGCTGGCGCTGTCATTCGCCATCGTCGGGGTGATCTGGGGCTGGATCTACGAACCCGACGTGGGCCTGCTCGACCAGCTGTTGATCGGCCTCGGCCTTGACGGGCTGATCGTCGAATGGCTGGGCCCGGATGCGGCGACCTATTCGGTGATCGCGGCGGCGGCCTGGCGGCAGACGGCCTTCGCCACGGTGGTCTTTCTCGCCGGTCTCTCGGCCATTCCGACCGAGTTGATCGAAGCGGCAAAGGTCGACGGCGGCACAAGGCGGCAGATCTTTTTCCGCATCACCCTGCCTCTGCTGAAGCCCGCCAGCACCATCGCGGTGTCATCGGCCCTGATCCATGCGCTTCTGGCGACCGAGATCGTGCTGACCATGACCGAAGGCGGCCCGTTCGGCTCCTCCGAAGTGGTGGGCTACCGGATGTATATGGAGACCTTCTGGAACTACAAATTCGGCTACGGCGCTGCAATCGGCGTGATCGTCACCCTGATGACGGCAACCATGGTGGTGCCCTACGTGCGCCGCATGGCCAAGGCCCAAGAACGTGACTGGAGCTGAGGCCATGACCGACATGACAACCGACATCACCGCCGCCCGCACCGTGATCGACCGTGGCACCCTGCGCGAACGTATCGAAGAGCCGCTGATGCGCGGTGGCCAGATCGGGTTGCTGCTGCTCCTGGCGCTGGTGTTCTTCCTGCCGGTGCTGGGGACGCTGCTGACCGCGGTGCGCACCATCCCCGACATCACCCAGAACGGCGCCTGGGCACTGCCGTCCTCTTATGAATGGGGCAACCTCGGGACCGCCTTCATCGAGATGCTGCCTTACCTCAAGGCCTCGGTGATCATCACGCTGCCGTCGGTGGCGGGCACGCTTCTGGTGTCGATGATGGCCGGTTATGCGCTGTCGCGGATGCGGTTCCAGGGGCGGATCTGGATGTTCCTCGTGATCGTCTCGCTCAGCTTCGTGCCGATCCACACCCAGCTGATCCCGGTGTTCCGGCTGATGTCCGACCTTGGCCTGCACGACACCTTCATCAGCCAGATCATCGTCCACATCATGCGCCAGATCCCCTTTGCGGTGCTGATCATGACCAACTTCTTCAACACCGTGCCGGGCGAGCTGCGCGAAGCCGGACGTATCGACGGGGCCAGCGAATGGACGATCTTCCGGCGCATCTACGTGCCGGTGGCGCGGCCGGCGCTTTCGGCGCTGATCGTGCTGGAATTCACCTGGATCTGGAACGACCTGCTTTGGGGCCTCGTGCTCACCCAAGGCGCGGGCAAGAAACCGGTCACCGTGGGCATCCTGTCTTTCGAGGGCGAATACGAGATCGCGTGGAACATGGTCGCCTCCGGCGCGGTCGTCGCCGCGATCCCGACGCTGGCCGTCTTCCTCGCCTTCCAGAAACACTTCATCCGCGGGATGACAATGGGGTCGGTCAAGGGCTGAGGCCCCGCGCCACCCCCAACCCCGACAAGGAGAAATCAAATGGCACATGTCACCATCAACCAGGTCATCAAGAACTACGGCGCGGTGCGCGCGATCAAGGGCATCGACGTGGGCATCGAGGATGGCGAATTTGTCGCCCTCGTCGGCCCCTCGGGCTGCGGCAAGACCACGCTTCTGCGGATGATCGCCGGGCTCGAGGACATCACCGGCGGCACCATCGAGATCGGCGGCAAGGTCGTCAACGGTCTGCAACCCAAGGCGCGCGACATCGCGATGGTGTTCCAGAATTACGCGCTCTATCCGCACATGAAGGTGGCCGACAACATGTCGTTCTCGATGCAGCTTGCGGGTGCCTCGAAGGCCGAGATCAAGGCCAAGGTCGAGGATGCCGCGCGCATCCTCAACCTGGAGCCCTACCTCGACCGCTACCCGCGTGAACTCTCGGGTGGCCAGCGCCAGCGGGTCGCCATGGGCCGCGCCATCGTGCGCAATCCCAAGGTGTTCCTGTTCGACGAGCCGCTGTCGAACCTCGATGCCAAGCTGCGCGTCTCGATGCGCGCCGAGATCAAGTCGCTGCACCAGCGGCTTGGGACGACGGCGGTCTACGTCACCCATGACCAGATCGAGGCGATGACCATGGCCGACAAGATCGTGGTGATGAGCGCGGGCCGGATCGAGCAGGTCGGCACGCCGCTCGATCTCTACGACGAACCGGCCAACCTCTTCGTCGCGGCCTTCATCGGCTCGCCCTCGATGAACCTGCTGGAGGCGCAGGTCTGCAATGGCGGGGTGCGCTTTGCCGATGGCACGGTGCTGGCGCTGACGGGGACCGAAGGCTTCGAGACCGGGCGTCCGGTGATTGCCGGCATCCGCCCCGATACTTTTGAGCTGGCCGAGCGTGGCCTGAAGGTCGAGGTCAATGTCACCGAACCCACCGGCGCGGAAACCCAGGTGGTGGGCCAGATCGGCGACAAGCCGGTCACCTGCCTCATGCGCGAGCGGATCAGCGGGCGCTATGGTGACGTGTTGCACGTGCTGCCGCAGGGTGCCGTGCATCTCTTCGACCCCGAGACCAGCCTGCGCCTCGGCACCGCCCGCGCGGCCACCGTCAATTGAGCTGCGCGCCGCAAACAGCACCGGGGGCGGTGAGCGCCGCCCCCGCGTCGCGCTCCATGCTCGCGGGCATGGGGCTGGTGGCGCTGGCGGGGGTCATCCTTGCGACGCAGGACGCCGCCATCAAGGAGATGTCCGCGCGGCATTCGCCGATCCAGATCGCCTTTGTGCGCTATGGCTGGCACGCGGTCTTCGTCGCGGCCTTCCTGCTGGCCACCGGCAAGCGCGGCATCTATCGCACGCGGATCCTGCCGCTGCACCTGGCGCGCGCCGGGCTGTTGATGACGGCCTCTCTGTCGATGTTCGTGGCCATCGCGCACATCCCACTGTCGCAGGCGACGGTGATCCAGTTCCTCAGCCCGCTGGTGGTGACGCTGCTCTCGGTACTGTTCCTTGGCGAGCGCATCGGCTGGCGGCGGATCACCGCGCTTTGCCTGGGGTTCACCGGCGTGCTGGTGGTGATCGGCCCGGGGCTGGGCGGGGCAGACGGGCCGACGCTGGTCTGGCTTCTGCCGCTGCTCTCGGCCTTCGGCGCGGCGGGCTACGTGCTGATGACCCGCAGGCTCTCTGGGCCAGAGGAATCCGCGCCTGCGATGGCGCTGATGCCGGTGCTCTGCTTCGCCGCACTTCTCCCTGCGCAACTGGTCTTCTGGACACCGCTCACGCCCGCCGACATGGCCATCCTCGCCGCATTGGGCCTGAGCGGCACGCTGGCGCATGTCGCCATCCAGATCGGCATGCAGGCCGCCCCGGCCTCGATCCTGTCGCCCTTTCTCTACAGCCAGGTGATCACCGCCGGCCTCTGGGGGGCCGTCTTCTTCGACGACCCGATGAGCGCCGGTTTCTTCCTCGGCACTGCCCTGATCATCGGCGCCGGTCTTGCGATCTGGTGGATCGAACGGCCGCGTCCCATTCCCTGACACCCAATCGAAAGTTGTGAAATGACCGCCAGGAACATCATCCTCTTCATCACCGACCAATGGCGCTGGGACACGCTGAACCAGCCGGGCCATCCCTGCAAGCTGCCCAACCTGCAGGCGTTTCGCGAAGAGGCCACCAACCACGTCAACGCCTTCACCTCGGTCCCGCTCTGTACGCCCGCGCGCGGCTCGCTCTTTACCGGCAAATGGCCGCACCAGACCGGCACGATGGACAACGTGCAGGGCTCGTCTTTCTATCCGCACGGCAAGCTGCACCCGAGCCACAAGACCTACATGGAGCGGCTGCAGGAGGCGGGTTACGAGGTGTCATTCATCGGCAAATGGCACCTGGGCGCCGGCACGCTGACCGAACGCGGCATTGACGCGCCACTGAGCGACGGCGGCGCCGAGGCGCTGATCCCGGCGGATGATCTGGAGTTCGCCACGCCGCGCAAGACGCCGTTCTACGGCACGATCACCAATGGCACGCATATGGATGAGCAACGGGTCCGCAAGGGCATCGAGAAGCTGGAAAGCCTCGCCGCCGGGGACAAGCCTTTCTGCCTCATCGTCTCGCTGCCGGGGCCGCATTTCCCGCATCACGTGCCGCAGGACTGGGTGG
>ERZ1699650.108-NODE-108-length-40066-cov-11.056659_pt1 | contig 40066 bp, 29 predicted proteins | sample MGYA00581512_ERZ1699650 | MGnify/ENA primary metagenome ERZ1699650 (study PRJEB42348, sample SAMEA6618698) | metagenome | isolation source: Polyester-degrading enrichment culture growing on monomer terephthalic acid, Te | collected 2019-05-17 ... | reverse complement strand
CCATCCTCGGCGGCCTCTCGCAACGCTCGCTGAAGCAGTACTTCCAGCCAACCCATGCCGAACAACTCCACACAATCCCCGGCATCATGGACATGGTGGCAAAGTTCAAATGACACTGGAATGGGAAGAGATGCGCGCCTTTGTGGCCGCAGCATCATGGCCGGTGAAAAACGCCAAATTCTGAAACATCTCAAACCGGGAGCACCGAAACAAACCCGGTGCTCCTCGCTTGATCGCGCTGGAAATTTGCCAAGCCAGACAAGACCCTGGGCGCGATCCCCTGCTTCATCTTGCAAGACAAACTCCGGGGGTGAGCCCGCAGGGCGAGGGGGCTGGCCCCCTCTCTTTTGGCCCAGGCTCAGAGCCGCGCCACCGCCCGGCAATACCCTCAGTGTGACCGCTTGCGCCCGTTCTGCGCGGCAATCGCGTCTTGCAATTGCGCCAACTCCCAGCCTTCGGCCAGAGCCTGCCGCAGCACGTCCTGCTGGCTGGGCGGGGCCATGCCCGACAGGGGGGAATCGATGTCGAGGTTGGCCGGGAAGGGATACCCCTCTGCCGTGGCCGCCACCACGTTGTCGACCTCGCGCGCGGTCAGGGTGCCGTCATCCTGCATCGCCTTCAGGTCCGCATAGACCGCCAGCGTGATCCGGCTGCGATCCACGATTTCGATCGACCGGCCATAGGCAGAGCCGATCTGCATCAGGTTGGCAAAACGGTGCAGATCCGCGGTCTTGTTGTCGCCCGCCGCGTGGAAGGTTGCCGGGTTGAAGAACAGCATGTCACCCTTCTCAAGCGGCAGCTGCACATGGGCCTCTTCAAAGAAGGCGCGGTACTCGGGCAGGAGCACGGCGATATAGCCGGGCAGGTAGCTTTGCGAATAGGGCAGAAGTTTCGTCGGCCCGCTCTCGATCGGCATGTCGCTATGGGCCACGGCGCCCTGTAGTGTAAGGCTGGCGGAGAGGGCATGCTGCGAGGCCGGGTATCCCTTGAGCGTTTCGACATCCTGGAAGCCCATGTGATAATCGCGATGCGCGGTCTGTGCCTTGCCGCCGGGGCGCACCACGTTGGCCTGACAGGTCACCTGGTAGCCCGAGCCCAGCCAGCTTTCGCTGACGGCGCGGGTCAGCTCGTTGGCGTTGTAGCGGGCATAGAGGGCAGGGGCCCGCATGCAGAGCTTCTCGTGCGAGTTCCAGATCCGGCTGTTGGCGCCGGCGGCGGCAAAGTGATCGCCTTTGCCATCGCTGCCGGCCTCTTCCGCCGCGATGATCGCGTTCAGCTCTTCGGTCACCGCATCCACCAGGGCGGTGTCATCGTACCCCTTGCGGATGGCAACCACGCCGGGCCCGGACAGGAAGGCGCGGTTCCATTCGGCCATGACCTCGCGGGCCTGATCCGGGTCGGCCATCGCGGCGCGCATGGCGTCGCCATCGTAGACCGGGATCTTGTTGGCAATCTCGGTGGCGCGGGGATAATCCTCGGCGGGGGTCTCCTGGGCGACGTGGCGCTTGAAGGCTTCAAGGTCGCAGGAATGATCGTCGAGCCAAACCGCGGCATGGCGGGTCTGTTGGTCAAGCATGGTGGTCCTCCCGAATGCAGTCTCCGGGGTCAGATTATGCTCGACAAACCCGCCGGTCGCCGGTCAAATCCATCAAAAATACATCAGGCGCATGGCACACCCGTTCTCGATCAAGGAAATCGCCCACCAGGCCGGGCTCAGCACCGCCACGGTGGATCGCGTGGTACATGGGCGTCCGGGGGTGCGGCGTCAGACCGTCAACCGCGTGCATGCGGCCATCCGAGAGCTTGAGGCCCAGGAAGCGCAGCTGGCGATGTCGGGGCGCAAGTTGATGATCGACCTGCTGGTCGAGGCGCCGCAGGCCTTTCTCGATGCGCTGCAAGAGGCGCTGCGGCATGAGCTGCCGCTGATCCAGACCGCGATCTTCCGGGCGCGCAGCGACCTTCGGGCGCGCTTTCCGGTCGAGGCCATCACCGGCGCGCTGGAGCGGGCGGAACGGTTGAAGAGCGACGGGGTGATCCTGATGGCGCCGGATGCCCCGCCGATCCGCGAGGCCGTGGCGCGGCTGGCGGCGCGCGACATCCCGGTGGTGACGCTGGCCACGGACATGCCCGGATCGGGGCGCAGCGGTTACGCGGGGTTGGACAACCACCAGACCGGAGAGACCGCCGCCTGGTTGATGCGGTCATGGATTGCGGCCCCCGATCCGCATATCATCGTCACCAAGCGCAACGAAGGCTTTCGCGGCGAGGCCGAGCGCGAGGCGGGGTTTCGCCAGGGGCTGTCCCGGCTTTGCCCGGGGGCCCGGATCACCCTGCTGGTGCAGGGCAAGGAAGGTCCGGACTTTGCCTGCCGGGTGGCTGAAACGGTGGGCGCGGCCCCTGCGGCGGGGCTTTATTCCATCGGTGGCGGCAACCGGGCGTTGGTGCGCGCCTTCGCCCAGGCGGGGCTGCCGCGGCCGGTGATGATCGGTCATGATCTCGATCCCGAGAACCGCGCCTTGCTGGCCGAGGGCGCGCTGGAGGCGGTGCTCTATCACGAGCTGACCGATGACATTCGCCACGCCTTGCAGGTGTTCCTGGCCGTCCACAGCCAGGGCGCGGTGCCGATGCCGGTCAATGGCACGCCCCTGCGGCTGATGTTGCCGCCGATGCTGGCCCAGCCGCCCAAGCTGGGCTAGATGTGTAGGGTCTGACCAGTTTATTGCCGGGATCCAAAGACCTTGCGCCTTGCCAGCTACAACATCCGAAAGGCCGTCGGCCTCGACTGGCGGCGCGATCCGGGGCGGATCTGCGATGTGCTGGCCGAGATCGACGCCGATATCGTCGTGCTGCAAGAGGCTGACAAGCGCATCGGCGCGCGGCAGGGTGTGCTGCCGCTGGACCGGCTGAGCCAGGAGCTGGGGTATCGCCTGGCCGATGTTGCCATCCGGCCCAAGAGCCACGGCTGGCATGGCAATGCGCTGCTGGTGCGGGAACGCCTGTCGATTGCCGAAACCCGGCGCATCGATCTGCCCTCGGTCGAGCCGCGCGGTGCGGTGTCGGCCCGGCTGTCGGATCCGGCGCTTGAGGTGATTGGCGTGCATCTCGGGCTGAATTCCGCCACCCGGCGGCGGCAATTGGCGGTCCTGGGGGATCATGTGCGCGCCGCCCGGCATCCGGCGGTGATCGCCGGGGATTTCAACGAATGGCGCCGCGGCAGCGACCATGTCGAGGAGCTGGGCCTGGTGATTGAGCCGGGGGCCAGCTTTCATGCCTCGGTCCCCGTGGCGGCGCTGGACAAGTTCGTCCTTTGCGGCCCGGTCCGGCCGGTGTCCTTCCACGTGCATCGCTCGGCGCTCTCGGCGCGGGCCTCCGATCACCTGCCGGTCGTGCTGGAGATCGAAACGTGAGCATGGATACACTGACGGCCGCTCTGGGGGTGCTGCACGGGCTTGCGGTGGTCTCTTTCACGATCCGCATCCTGTTGCGCGACGACCTGTCACCGCCGGCGCGGCTGGCCTGGTTCATCGCGCTGATCCTGCTGCCGCTGTTCGGTTTCCTGGCGTATTTCCTGTTTGGCGAGGTCGACCTGGGCCACCGCGCCCGCAAGCGGCATGAGGCGATCTTCAACCTGATCCGCACCCGGGCACCGGCGCACATGGGCGATCCCTCGGGGCTGGACCTGATCGACCGCGATTTCCGCCCGGCCTTTGCCTATGCCGCCAGCATCAATGGCTTCTACCCGGTGCCGGGCAACCGGGCCGAGCTTTTGCCCGGGCCCGAGGATTTTCTGGACCGGGTGGTGGCCGACATCGACCTGGCCGAAGAGCATGTGCATGTGCTGTTCTACATCTGGCTGGAGGATTCCACCGGCCGCGCCATTGCCCGTGCGCTGATCCGGGCGGCGGAACGGGGCGTGACCTGTCGGGCGATTGCCGACGGGCTGGGATCGCGTCACCTGATCCGCTCGGCGCTCTGGGCCGAGATGAAGGCGGCAGGCGTGCAACTGGCGGTGGCCTTTCCGCTGTCGAACCTGTTGCGCACCATGATGACCAGCCGGATCGACCTGCGCAATCACCGCAAGATCACGGTGATCGACGGGCGCGTCACCTATTGCGGCAGCCAGAATTCCGCCGATCCCGCCTTTCTGGTCAAGGCGCGTTTTGCGCCTTGGGTCGACATCATGGCGCGGTTCACCGGCCCGGTGGTGGATCAGAACCAGATGCTGTTTGCCAGCGACTGGATGCAGGCGACGGGCGAGGTGCTGGACGGGCTGAAGCTGGTGGGTGACCCGGCGCCCGGGGGCTTTCCGGCCCAGGTGATCGGCGATGGCCCGACCGAGCGGCGCGGCGCCACGCCGCAATTGTTTGCCAGCCTGATCGGCTGTGCCCGGCACGAGGTGATCCTGACCACGCCCTATTTCGTGCCCGACACCACCGTGTTCGAGGCGCTCGGGGCTGCGGCCTGGCGCGGGGTGCGGGTGGTGCTGATCTTTCCGCGCAAGAACGACAGCTGGATCGTCGCCTCGGCCAGCCGCAGCTATTACCGCCGCCTGCTTGAGGCGGGATGCGAAATCCATGAGTATCGCGACGGATTGTTGCACGCCAAGACCCTGACCGTCGATGGCAAGATCAGCCTGATCGGGTCGTCCAACCTCGACCTGCGCAGTTTCGACCTGAACTATGAAAACAACATCCTGTTGCAGGACAGCGCCATGACCCGGGCCATCCGGGAGCGGCAGGAAAGCTACCTGCCCAAGTCTGAGCCGGTGGACCTTGAAACGGTGCTGCGCTGGCCCTTCTACCGGCGGATCTGGAACAACGTCGTGGCGACGGTGGGGCCGATCCTCTAGGGGCTTGGCGGGACGCGGTTGTCCAGTGACCTTCGCTGGCCCCGGACCTGCTCCGGGGCCTCTTCGTCACCCCACCGGGAGGTCCCGGAGCAAGTCCGGGACGCGACAGGCACAGTCGCCGCGCCAGCAACAGGTCGGGTCCGGCAAGGTCATCTTCAGAGCGTCGGGCTCCATGCTTCCGGCGGGCGGCGATCCTTGTTATGTGAAACGATAATCGCGGGGCGTGGTTGTTTTTCGCAACGCTTTCTGCAATGCAGCACGCCAAGATGACGCAAGGGGGATGACCGCACCCGATGAAGGATGTCCGCTTGGACCAGATCGACCGCCCGCGCAGAGCCAGCCGGGTCACCCTGGACGAGGTGCGCTTTGCCCATGACCGGCGGGTGGTGCTGGACGGGCTGAGCCTTGATCTGTCGGTCACCCGGTTGGGGATCGTCGGGCGCAACGGATCGGGCAAGTCGACGCTCGCGCGGCTTCTGGCCGGGCTGGTGGCGCCGGACGCGGGGCAGTACCGGTTGAACGGCATCGATGTGGCGCGCGACCGCAAGGCAGCCCTGGGCGAGGTCGGCATCCTGTTCCAGAACCCCGATCACCAGATCATCTTTCCCACGGTGCTCGAAGAGATCGCCTTTGGCCCGGCCCAGCAGGGTCAGCGCAAGGCCGCGGCCGAGGACCTGGCCCGCGCCACGCTGGCCCGCTTCGGCAAGGCGCATTGGGAAGAGGCCTATGTCAACACGCTCAGCCACGGGCAGAAACACCTGGTCTGCCTGATGGCCATCGTGGCCATGGCGCCGCGGCTGCTGATCCTGGATGAACCCTTTGCCGGGCTGGACATTCCCACCCGGGCGCAGTTGCGCCGCTACCTGTCGCATTATGCCGGCAACATGATCCACGTCACCCATGACCCGCAGGACCTGGCCGGTTACGACCAGGCAATCTGGCTGGATCGCGGGGACATTCGCCAGACCGGGGCAAGCGACGCGGTGATTGCGGCCTATGTCGCCGAGATGACCGCATTGGGAGAGGCCGATGATATCGCTGACCTCGCCGGTTAGAACCCGGGCGCATGACTGGCCTGCGGGCGCCAAGCTGGCCGGGCTTTGCCTGGGAACGATGGTGCTGTTCCTGATGAGTGATGCACGGCTGCACCTGGCGGCGCTGGTCGCGGTGCTGGGGCTGTATGCCTTGCCGGGGGCGGTGTTCCTGCGCGACGGGTTGCGCAAGCTCTGGATGCTCTGGCCCTTCGTGCTGGTGGTGGCGCTGTTTCACCTGGTGGATGGCAGCGTCCTGGCCGGGGCGGTGATCATCATGCGGCTGATCACGGCGGTGGCGCTGGCCAACCTGGTGACGATGACGACGCGGCTGACCGACATGATCGCGGTGGTGCATTGGCTGGGGGCGCCGCTGCGCCGGATGGGCCTGCGCACGCGACCGCTGGAAGTGGCGATGGCGCTGGTGATCCGCATGACGCCGGTGCTGCTGGACAAGGGTACGGCCCTGACCCAAAGCTGGCGCGCGCGGTCGCCGCGCCGCCCGAACTGGCGGATTGTCCTGCCTTTCACGCTGCTCGCGCTTGACGATGCAGATCACATCTCCGATGCGCTGCGCGCGCGCGGAGGCCTGGTTACCCCGGAGGACTGAAATGGAACGAAACGTTGTCATGATTGCGCTCTTTGCCGCGCTGATCGCGGTGCTGGGGCTGATCCCCAAGATCACGCTGGGCTTTGGCGTTCCGATCACCGCGCAGACCCTGGGCGTCATGCTCTGCGGCACGGTGCTGGGCGCGCGGCGCGGGGCGCTGGCCTGCCTGCTGTTCCTGTTGCTGGTGGCAATCGGCCTGCCGCTTCTGTCTGGCGGACGCGGGGGGCTGGGCGCCTTCGTGTCGCCTTCGGTCGGGTTCCTGGTGGGCTGGCCGGTGGCGGCCTTCGTGACCGGCTGGATCGTCGAGCGCTGGCGCGGCGCGCCGCTGACGTTGGTGGCGGGGCTGGCCTCGGTGATTGGCGGGATCGTCGTGCTCTATGGCTTCGGTGTGGTTGGCATGGCGCTGATGTTGGAGAAGAGCCTGGTCGAGGCCGCAGCCCTTGTGACCGCCTTCATCCCCGGTGATGTGCTCAAGGCGGCCATCGCAGGCATGCTGACGGCGGCCCTGGCCAAGGCACGCCCGGCCAGCGTCCTGTCGCGCGCGGCCTGATCGCCGCGCCACGGAACCGATCTGTCAACAGATCGGTTCCGATCCATTGATGGATCGGCCCCGCGCCGGGGCCGGTGTCACGCCAAGGATCGGCCCGTCAGGTGTTGGAGAACAGCACCGCCGTCCCAAGCCCCCCGGCCGAGGCAATTGCCGCCAGGCCCATCCCCTTTTCCCGGCGGAGCATGTGGAACAACCGCACCGCCAGGATCGCGCCCGAGGCCCCCACCGGGTGACCCCGGGCCAGCGCGCCGCCGTGCCGGTTGACCAAACCTGCGTCCAGCCCCGCACCCTCGGTGCAGCCCATCGCCTGAACCGCGAAGGCCTCCATGATTTCCGCCGCCACCAGGTCGCCCCTGGGTTTCCCGGCCATCACCGCCTCGATCGCCGCCACCGGCGCCAGCCCGGGCAGGTCGGGCACATCCCCCAGGGTCCGCCCTTCGCAGAGCGCCACCCCCGGCTGCCCAAGCTCCTGGGCCAGCCGTTCCGACACCAGGACCACAACGGCCGCGCCATCGGCGGCCACCGCCATGTTGGCCACGGTCACCGAGCCGCTGACCACCGGTGCCCGCGCGCAGAGCCGTTCGGTCAGTGGCCGGGTAAAGGCATCCGTCTCCAGCCCCGCCATCGCCACGATCTCCGCCTTGCGCAGCCAGTCGGGGCAGGCGCGGGCCTTGCGGTGGCTGTCCATCGCCCAGCGGTCCTGCGCGACCCGGTCGATGCCCAGCTTGCGGGCCAGGGTCTCGGCGGCCACGGCCATGTCGGGGTCGCGGTCGGGCCAGGGGGTAAAGGGAGCCTGGTCGTAAGGCTCAGGCGCGCGGCCATCGGCAAAGGTCCGATGGCGCAGTGGGCGGCGGGAATAGCTTTCCACCCCGCCGGCGATGACCACCTCGTGCTGGCCCGACCGGATCAGCGCATCGGCCAGCAGCAGCGCGTCAAGCCCGCCGGCGCATTGCCGGTCGATGGAGAGACCCGCCACCCTTTCGGGCAGGCCGGCGGCAAGCGCCACCCGCCGTGCCGGATTGCCGCCGCCGCCAAGCGCGTTGGACAGGATCACCTCCCCCACGCGCTCGGGCGGCAGGCCGGCATCGGCCAGCGCCTGGACAATGACCGGCGCGGCCAGCTCATGCAGGTCCAGCGACGAAAACGCCCCGCCGCGTGGCGCAACCGCACTGCGGCGGGCGGCGATGATGCGGCTCATGTCCCCGCCTCGGCCAGGGCGCGCAGCGCCACAAGGTCGGGCTTGCCGGCGGGCAGCAGGGGCAGGGCGGCCAGATAGGTGAAGCGATGCGGCGCCGCGCCAGGCCCCAATGTCTCGCGGCAGTTCCGGCGCAGATCGGCCTCTGCCGCGCTGCCCTGAACGAAACAAATCAGCCGATGGCCCCGGCGCGGATCGGCCTCGGGCAGGATGGCGCAGGCGGTGACATCCGGGTGCGCCAGGATCACCTGTTCGATCTCGTCGGGAAAGACATTGCGGTCGGCCACCGTCACCATGCGGCTCAGCCGTCCGCGCAGGAACAGGTTGCCCGCCGCGTCAAGCTGCCCGACTTCGCCGATGCTCAGCCAGGCGCCATCGCGGCGGGTTTGCGGGGACGATCCTTGCGCGTAGCCATCGAACAGGTAGGGGCTGCGCACCCAGATCTCGCCGGGGTCCTCGCCGTCGATCCGCAGATCGACACCGGGATAGGCGCGGCCCACCGATCCGGGGGGCGTGTCTGTATCGCTGATGGTGATGAAGCTGGTCTCGCTGGCCCCGAAGAACTCGCGCAGCTCGGCCGCCGGGCAAAGCCGCGCGACTGCCGCGCGCAGGGCCGGGTCCAGCTTGCCACCGCCCGAGAACACCCGGCGCACCGATGGCAGCGCCGCGATCCCGGCCTTCTCGGCCCCGCTGAGCAGCAGTTGCAACTGGCTGGGCGTGGCATAGAGCACGGTGATTTCCAACCTTTGCACGGCGCTGGCCTGGCGGGTCGGAAGCTGCCCCACAAGGGTGGCAATATCGGCCCCGATATGCAGCGCCTCCAACACCGCGTAGAGCGTCAGCGAATGGCCCAAATGGCCGAAACAGGCATAGCGATCCCCGGCACCGACCCCGAATGTGTCGCGGTTGACGGCGAAAGACCGCTGCCAGCTTTGCGGATGCCGCCGGATCACCTTGGCCGCGCCGCTGGAGCCGGAGGTCTCGCAGTAAAGCGCCGGCGGGTCGCCCGGTTCCAGGGTGATCGGCGCCTCGGGCGTGGCTTGCGAGGCGCGCAGGCTGGCGCCGCTGCGCAGCCCTTCGAGCAGCACCGGCAGGCCCGGGGTGGACGGGGTCAGCAACCGGCTTTGGGGCGACAGGGAAAAGCTCTCATCCATGACGCACCTCCTGCCACAGCCGGTCGGCTTTGGCGATCTCAGTAATCGCGTTCAAAGAAGATGCCGACACCGGTATCGCCATCGCTGCCCACCCGCCCGCGCACGGTGATTTCGTCCGTCAGGTCGAGGTTGATGTTGACTTGGCTCGATCCTGCGCTGTTCACCGTCACGTCGGTATAGATATTGTCCGAGATATAGGTGCCGACGCTGGCCTCGGTATTGCCGTCGGCATCGGTGCCGATATCAAGGTCCGCCGCGCCCAGGCCTTCCCGCAGCTGGCTTTGCAGCCCCAGCCCGCCCTGGCCCGACAGGGTGCGGATGGCAGCGGCCAGCCGCAACGCCTGCAACGGCGAAATCGACGCGGCATCGCGTCCGAACAGGAAGAATGACAGCGCCTCGTCCTGCGGCAGGTCGGGGACAGAGCTGACGGTGAGTTCCGGCGAGGAGGCCACACCTTCGAGTTGCAGCGAGATCGAGGTATCCTCGACCTGGGTTGTCGCCTCGAAGTCGATCACCGGATCGAAGGAGCCTCGCAGCTGCACCTCGCCCCGGGTCAGGGTCAGGCGCCGCCCCAGCAGGTCAAGCCGCCCGCGGATCAGGGAAAAGCTGCCCACCGGCACGATGTTGTTGGTCGATCCGGTCAGCCGCAAGGTGCCGCCCAGTTCCGCGTCCAGCCCACGCCCGCGGACAAAGACCTGGTTCGGCGCGCTGACGGTCAGGTCGAGCGGGTAATCCGGCATCTCGCCGCCGGTCTCCTCTGCCTCGTCCAGCCCGGCGAAGCGCAGGGTGCGTTGCACGTCAGCGGGCGGCGCGACATGGCGCAGCCCGTCGAGCGCGGAATAGGACGGGCCGAAATCCGGGATGCGCAGCTCGACCGAGGCAAGGTCGATCGCGCCGCCCAGCCGGGCACCGCCGGTCAGCGGGCCGGTGACGGTCAGCCGCCCGCCCAGGCGCGCCTCGTACAGCGTGGCGTCGCGCAGGATGACGTTGACCAGGTCGGCCACCAGGTCGGCGGTATAAGGCGGCTCAAGCGACACCGGGCCGCTGATCCGGACCTGCCCGCCCGACGAGATGTTGGCGCTCAACCCAAGCTGTGCCCGCGCCCCGGCCAGATCTGCGCCGCCGGTGATCCCGGTCAAGGCGATGTTCTGCGCCGGGTCCGAGAGGCGCGCGTCCGACAGGCTCACCCGGCCCGAAAGCGACGACAGCGCCGGCGGGCCATTGACCGCGAGGTCAAAGCGCATCAGCCCCGAGACAGCCCGTCCCTGCAGGAAACGGTTGCCAAGCGCCAGCGGCACCAGGCCCGAGGTTGTCAGGTCCAACCGCGAGGCATCGGCCGTGACGCGCCCGCGCGCGGCCAGCTCGATCCCGCCCGGCCCCTGGCCCGCGGCATCGATGACAAAGGCATTTCCCTGCCGTTCCGCGGTGCCGGTCACGCGCCCCGGGCCGCGCAGGTCAGGCACCAGCAGCCCCACGTTGGCCACCGAGACCTGGTAGCTGAGGCTGCCGCTCGATGGCCCGAAGGAACCGCTCAGACCGGCATCCAGCCCCGGCCCGTCGAAGACCACGTTGCGCAGCGACACTTGGCCCGCATCATTCCGCGCCGCGTCGATGTCAAACCGCGAGGTGCCGCGCAGAAGCGGCTCGACCGTGGGCACGCCGAAGGCCGGGTTGGTGACAGCGCCATTGGCCGCCAGGTCGAAGGTGGCCTGCAACAGGTCCACCTGGCCAGTGGCCACCAGGTTGACCGCGCCCGCCAGCGGACGCCCGGCCAGCGCGGCAAAGGCGGACAGGCGGGCGACATTGGCCTCAAGCCGACCATCGGCCAGCAGGCTGTCAGAGCCGTCGACGGTCAGCGTGCCGCGATAGCTGGCGCCGGTCTCGCCGGGCAGGTCGGCGCTGGTGTCGATCTCCCAGGTCTGGCCGCTGCGGTTGGCGGTGCCTGACAGGCGCGCGGCCCCGGGCAGCTGCGGCAGGGCAGGGCCAAGGTTGGCGACGGTGGCATCAAAGGTCAGCGCGCCGGTCTCGGGACCGAAAGCGCCCGAGAGATCGGCGGTGATGTCCTGTCCGTCCACTTCGGCGCGGCGGATGGTGACATTGCCCGCCGCATCGCGCGCCCCGGACAGGTCGAAACGGGTGGTGCCGCGCAGCAGCGCCTCGGCCTGCGGCACGCCAAAGCGCGGGTCTTCCAGGTGGCCCTGCGCGGCAATGTCGAAGATGCGCGCCAGCGGGTCGCCGCTGCCGGTCAGGGTGATCTCGGCGGCGCCGGACAGGTCGCGCCCGGCCAGCGTGGCATAGCTCTGCAACTGGCCGATGGCCGCCGAAAGCGCGCCTGCGATGCGCAGGTTGTCGCGGCCATCGCCGGTGATGGAGCCGTCAAAGTCGGCGCGGGTTTCCCCCGGCAGCGCGGCCTCGGCGTCGATGTTCCAGGCGGTGCCGTCCTGGCTGGCTTTGGCGGTGATCTCTGCCGGTCCGATCAGGCCGGGCAGGGCGCGGGACAACTCCTCCACCCGCGCGGTCACGTCAATCTCGCTGGCGCCGGTGCGCAGGGCAGCCGTGCCATTGATCCGGGCATGGGCAGTTTCCACCAGCAGCGGCGCGGCAAAGAGGCCGGTCTCGTCGCGGGTCAGCTCGATGTTCAGGCGGCCTTCGCCGTCCAGCAGCCGGTCGGCGGGCAGGATGCCGGTGGCCAGGTCGTGCGTCGTGCCGTTGAAGGCCAGCGCAAGCTGCCCGGTCAGCGGCGCCACCCGGCCCGAGATGGCAAGCTCCGCCGCCCCTCCCAGGCCCAGCCCGGCCAGATCGGCAAAGCGGCCAAGATCCTCGGCGCTCAGCGCCAGGTCGGGGACCACGGTCAAGGTGTCATCCCCGTCCAGCCCGCTGATCTGGACGGTTCCGGCCAGGCCATAGTCTTCGCCGGCCAGGTCGACCTCGCGCAGGCGCAACGGCGCGCCCTGGGTCCAGCCGAAGTCCAGCGCGCCGGTCAGGCGCTCACCGATGGCACCCGCCAATGCGGCGTCCTGCGGGGCAATGCCGCTGGCGTCGAGCGTCAAGTCGCCCGACACGCTGCCGGCGCTGCGGGCAATCTCGCCCGCGCCTTCAAAGCCCAGGGTGTCGATGGCAAAGCCGGGCTGATCAAATCCAACGGCCCGCCCGGTCACGGTCCAGGCATCCCCCGCCTCGGCATCGAAGCCCGCCTTCAGCGTCACGCTGCGGACAGAGGTGTCGCCGCCGGGCAGCGGCAGGATCACCGTTTCACCCTGCGGCGGGGTGATGGCGGCATCCAGCGCAAGGCTTTGCGGCCAGCCATCGGCGCCGATCCGGGCGGTGCCCTCGACCATGAGCGCCGCCGCCTGCAGACGCAGGTCATCGAGACTGAGCGCGCCGTCGGACGTGCGTGCGCCACGCGCCTCAAGCGCCACCGCGTCCCCAAGGAACTCGGCGAACTCGGGCACAAAGACCGGCGCGATGTCGCCGCCGAGATTCAGCGCGAAACTGTTGGTGCCTGCGTCGTCTGACAGCAGTGTGACGGTGCCGCTCAGCCGGTCCTGGCCGTCGGTCGCCATGTGCACGGTGGCCTCGAAATCGCTGATCGGGTCTTCGCCGGTGACGGTCAGCTCCATCGACGGCTGCCCGGGCAGGCCCAGCAGGGTCACGGCAAGGCCGTTCTCGGGCTCTTGCAGATCGAGGGTCAGGGCAAGCTCGCGGGTGGCATTGTCATAGGCGCCTTCGAGGTCAAACCGCCCTGGCTGGTCCAACCGTTCGATGGCCAGCGTCGCCTGGCCCGCGCCGCCGGCCAGCTGGGCGCTGCCTTCGAACGAGATCTCGGCGGCTGCGCCGATCACGGTCGCGCCCAGCACTGCCTTGTCGATGCGCATCTCGGCGATGTCTACCGAAACCGGCAGGTCCGGCAGGGCAAATGCCGCGCTGGCTTCGGGCGATGGCGTCTCGCTTTCCGCGGGCAGGGGCCGGCGGGGCAGGGTGATTTCGCTGACCGAGATCTCGTCGATCTGGATCGCGCCGCGCAGCAGGGCGCCGCGGTTCCAGCTCAGCGCCACGTCGGTGGCGGTGAACCAGACGCCATCGGGGTCGGTCACCGTGATCTCTTCGATGGTGGCACGCGACGACAGTGCCCCGGCAAAACCTGTCAGCCGGACCGAGCGGCCCGGCGCCGACAGGGCATCTTCCAGAAGACCCTGGATGAAGCCCCGGTCGCTGTCTTCGGTCTGCGCCGCGGCGGCGAATGGCAGGAGCACAAGCCCCAGGATGAAAAATACGCGCATCAAAAGGCCTGGCCGATCCCGATATAGAATTGAATGCCGTCCCCGGTGTCGCCCGAGACAGGCGCCGCCACGTCGACCCGGATCGGGCCAACCGGCGTCTTGTAGCGCAGGCCGAGGCCCGCGCCGCTGTGAACCTCGCCATCGCCGAAGTCGTCCGCGCCGATATAGCCCGCATCGGCAAAGGCCACGACGCCGATGGTATCGGTCACGCCCACCCGCAATTCCGACGACAGCCCGGCAAAGGCACGCCCGCCGATCGAGGTGCCGTCCTCCAGCGTGGCATCAAGCGATTGATAGGGCTGACCCCTGACCGTGCCGCCGCCGCCGGAATAGAACAACATGCTTGGTGGCGCGTCGCGCGCATCGGGGCCGATCAGCTGGCCAAGCTGAAGCCTGACCGCCGAGACGGTGCGTTCCTCTTCCCCGAAAGCGCGGTACATGCGGGCATCCAGCGTTGCATGGGCACCGGGCTGGCCGTCGATCGTCTCGTAGAACGGGGTGAGCCCGGCCTGCACGTAGTAGCCCGAGGTGGGATCAAGCGGATCGTCGCGCCGGTCATAGGTCAGCGCGCCGGGCAGGGACAGCAGCCACAGGCTGCGGGTGGTTTCCGGCGATGCAAAACGGTCGGTGACTTCGGAAAAGGTCGTCCCGATGCCCAGCTCGCCGGTCAGGTATTGGTCGAACTCGCGCGAGACACCGAAGGTCAGGTCCGCCGTGCGCTCCAGGTAATCGGGCTCATCGAGATAGGCCAGGCCGGCCGCGGCAAAGAACAACGTGTCGGGGCCATAGACGGCGGGTTTCTCCAGCCGGAACGACAGTTCATAGTCGATGCCCTCGGCTTCCAGCCCGATCTGGTTGATCTCGGCATCGACGCGCAGGCGCTCGGCCCCGCCGAATATGTTGCGGTGCAGCCAGAACCCCGAGAGCGACAGCCCGTCGAAGCTTGAAAACTCCACCCCGCCGCCAATGCGCCGCGGCTTGCGGTCGACAACGTTGATTTCCATGTCGAGCGTGCCATCGGGGTTGACCGTCTCGGCCTCGGTCAGCTGGACCGATTGAAAGGTGCCGGTCTTGCGCAGGCGGTTGGTGGCCTTGTCGACTTCGCTGGTGGCAAAGGTCTCGCCCCGGGGCAGGCCGGCGATCTGGCGCACGCGGGGGGCACGCACGGTGGTCTCGCCGGTGACGGCAGTGTCGCCAAAGCGCACGCGCGGACCGGAGGTGATGCTGACATCGACGTCCAGCTCGGCCTGGGGGTGGCGGGCGGTGATGGTCTGGCCGGCGATCTCGGCCTTGGCATAGCCTTCCTCACGCCAGTCCGAGATGGCGGTCCGGGCCGCATCGCGCACCACGGTGGCCAGCGCCGGCGCACCCGGGCGAAAACCCTCGACCGGCGGATTGCTGCCAGCCAGCGGTGCCACCCGCGCCGTGCCCAGCGTGAAGGGCCGGCCCGGGTCGACGGTGATCACCACGGAGCCGATGGTTGCGGGGGCGCGGAAGGGATCGATCCGGGCGGCTTCCCTGCCGTCGATCGTGATGTTGACCACGGCGGAATAATAGCCCTGGGCATAAAGCGTCTCGACCAGCTTGGCATAGTCGCCCTGCGCGGCGGCGACCACGTCGACGGTGGGGGTGTCGGCACTTTTTTCCAGCGAATTCAAGGTCGCGGCAGACCGCAGGCTGCTGGCCAGATCGGCGTCATCCTTGCCCACCAACCGCAGCTCCACCCGCTCAAGCGCGGCGGCACAGACCGGCAGGGCCAGCGCCAGTACACCGCCTGCAACCCCCTTGGACAAATTGTGCAAAACCACCCGAATATCCCCCGTTTTCATCCAGAGTAATTCAGCCTGCAGCGCGCTGCCACACGCAATCGGAGGAGGTCCCCTGGGATTTTTTCGCGGCGCCGTCACCTGCCTCGCGATCGGACCTGCGCGCGGTGCTGAAGTTCTGGGCAACATGGTGCGCGCGGGGCAGTGGTCAAGCGGATCAGACCGGATTTGACGGCCCGGGCGTTTGACTTCCCGGGGCGGGAAGCGAGAATGGCGGGTGATGGAGTTGCGGGTTACCGCCCAGAACAAGGACCAGACGCCGATCATGCCCAACCTGTCCGCGACCTTCCACGCCCGGCTGACGATGCTGGTCCGCCAGATCTATCCCGACCTCGACGCGCATATCCTGTCGTCGCAGATTGTCGAGGCTTTCTGGCCCGAGGGCACCCATCGGCGCAAACGCGGACGGGCGCCGTCAAACAACCTGTGGTCCGAGCAGGACGCGGTGCTGATCACCTATGGCAACTCGATCCAGGATGGCGCGCACAAGCCACTGGACCTGCTGCATGATTTCCTGCTGCGGTACATGAAGGGCGTGGTCAACGGGGTGCATATCCTGCCGTTCTTTCCCTTCACCTCGGACGATGGGTTTGCGGTGACGGATTACCGCGCGGTCAACCCCGAGCTGGGCGACTGGGCCGATATCCGGCGGATTGCCGGGGATTTTCACCTGATGTCGGACCTGGTGCTGAACCATGTCTCGTCGCAGGGACCCTGGTTCAACGCCTATCGCCAGGGCCAGGCGCCTTATGACCGGTTCTTTTTCGAAGCCTCGCCGGATGAGGACCTTTCGGCCGTGGTCCGCCCGCGCACCACGCCGCTGTTGCAGGAGGTCGAGACCTCGAACGGCATGCGCCATGTCTGGTGTACCTTCAGCCATGACCAGGTGGACCTGGATTTCCGCAACCCGGACGTGCTTCTGGAAATGCTGCGGATCATCCGGCTGCACATCGACAACGGCGTGCGGACCCTGCGGCTGGATGCGGTGGCCTTTGTCTGGAAGGAGGCCGGGACCAGCTGCATTCACCTGCCGCAGACCCATGCCATTGTCCAGTTGATGCGGCTGCTCTGCGATTTCGCCACCGAGATGGTGGTGCTGCTGACCGAGACCAATGTGCCGCGGACCGAGAACCTCAGCTATTTCGGCAATCGCAACGAGGCGCATGTGGTCTACAATTTCCCGCTGCCGCCGCTGATCCTGCATGCGATGCAGTCGGGCACCTCGAGATACCTGCACCGCTGGCAGGCCGCGATGCCGCCGGCGCAGCTGGGCTGTGCCTACCTGAACTTCACGGCCAGCCATGACGGCATCGGCATGCGCCCCGCCGACGGGGTGCTGCCGCCCGAGGAAAAGGCACGGATGATTGCCACGGTCCAGGGGGCCGGGGGGCTGGTGTCGATGCGGTCGCTGCCGGACGGGGGCGAGGAACCCTATGAGCTGAATTGCGCCTTCTTCGAAGCGGTGCGTCATACCTTTGATGGCGAGGATGAGTTTCACATCGACCGGTTCCTGTGCTCGCAAACCATCGTGATGTCGCTTGAGGGGATACCGGCCTTCTATATCCATTCGATGCTGGCCACGCCCAACGATCACGACGGCGTGGAGCGGCGCGGCATGAACCGGGCCATCAACCGCCACCGCTGGGATTATCCGACGCTGCTGGCGCGGCTGGACGATCCCGAGAGCGACCAGGCCAGGGTGCTGGCCGAAATGTCGCGGCGGTTGAAAATCCGGGCGAAACAGGCGGCCTTCCATCCCAATGCGACGCAGTTCACCCTGGCGCTGGACGAGCGGCTCTTTGGGCTGTGGCGGCAGAGCCTGGACCGGGATCAATCGATATTCGCGATCCACAATGTCAGTGCCGAAGAGGTGGCGGTGTCACCCTCGGCGGTGAACCTGATCGAGGGGGATGGCTGGGTCGACCTTCTGACCGGCGAAGCGATCCTGGCAACCGGGCCGGAAATCGCCTTTGCGCCCTACCAGTGCCGCTGGATTTCCAACCGTCGCTGAAGCGTTTCCGGGAATACCTGAGTCATCGCGTACCTCCAAAGGCCAAAGAGCGCCGAAGGCGTAGCAGGGTTTTGGTGATCCGGGGTTTTCCCGAAACGCTCTGGGGCAGAGCGCGTTCCGGTTCTGTTGCCAAGTGTCGGACTTGGCCTGAAGTGGACATTCAGAAATCCTGAGTGCAAGCCGCGCATCGCCGGACCGTGGGGAGGCCCGGCGATGCGCGGCGCCTTGCGGGCGCTGGTAACGCGCTTGGTGCGCAGGTCCAAGGACCGCTCCAGGGCCGTTGCCCCTGATCAATCGATGGCGAATTCCTTTTCGTCCTCGGCCACCGCGGCTTTGAGGTCGGAGAGGAACTCGGGGTCGGCGGCATGCACCCGGTTCCAGGTCGGGATGAAGGGCGTCTCGTGTGGGTTGTCGAGGAAGACCTGCCCGGCGGTGATGATGTTTTCGGCGAACAGCTCGATGGTCTTTTCCTCGCGGTGGCGATCCAGCGCCAGCCCGTTCATCTTGGCGTCGTTGTAATAGCCTTCCAGCAGGTCCAGCGCAGAGCGGTAGTAAGTGGCCTTCAGCGTGCGAAAGACATTGGGCGTGAAGACCGTGCCATCGGCGGCCAGCTTGCGGAAGATCGCCTTGCAGATGTCGGTGGACATGCGCGACAGCCCCTTCGAGGCGTCCTCGGGCGAGAGCACCTGGTGCTTGTGGTCATAGGCGTCCGAGATCTCGACCTGGCAGACCGACTTGGGTGCCAGGTTGCGCCAGGCCTCGGAGAGCGTGCCGATCTCCAACCCCCAGTCCGAGGGGATGCGCAGGTCGGGCAGAACCGGCGTGCGCATGGCAAATTCACCCGACAACGGATAGCGGAAGCTGCGCAGGTAATCGATGTAGTCGCGGTCGCCGATCACCTTTTTCAACGCGATCAGCAGCGGCGAAACCAGCAGCCGCGTCACCCGACCGTTCAGCTTGTCGCCGCCGATCCGGGGATAGAAGCCTTTCGACATCTGGTAGGGAAACCCGGGGTTGGCCACCGGATAGACCAGTCGCGCCAGCATCTCGCGTTCATAGGTCAGGATATCGCAGTCATGCAGCGCCAGCACCGCGCTGTCGGCACAGGCGGTCAGGTAGCCGATCGAGGTCCAGACGTTCTTGCCTTTGCCCGGCTCCTGCGGGGCAAGTCCGCGCCTGGCCAGCCGTTCGTCCAGCGCCTTCATCCGCGGGCTGTCGTTCCAGATCACCGTATGGGTCTGGGGCAGGCGGGCAAAGAAGCTGCGGGCGTGGCGGAACTGGCTTTCATCGGCGCGATCGAGGCCGATGATGATGCGATGCAGGTAGGGCACCTTGGCCAGCTCATCGAGGATATGCGGCAGCGCCTCGCCTTCCAGCTCCGAGAACAGCGAGGGCAGGATCAGAGAGATCCGCCGCGTCTGGGCATAGGTGGTCAGCTCGTATTCGAGGTCGTTCAATTCGCGCGTGCGCAGGTTGTGCAGCGTGGTGATATTGCCGTTCTGGTGGAAGTCAGCCATTCAATGGGCCTTTCGCATTCGGGGAAATCTGGTCGATCAGCGCCAGGACAGCGGCGTTCCAGCCGTGGGGTCCGGGCCGGGTCGTGCGGGTGATGCGGCCCTCGGCTTCGCCGGGAAGGGCGGGCAGGGGGGCGCCGTGCGGATTGGCGACGATCACGCCGCGGTCGGCGGCGGTCAGCATCTCGGTGTCGTTGGGCGCATCGCCAAGCGCCAGCGTCAGGCGCGGGGCAAAGCGGGCGATCAGGGCCTGCATGCGGTCGGCCTTGGTCCCGCCAAGCGAGAAGGTCAGGAACCGCCCGCCACGCCGGTGGTGAAGCCCGGCCTGTTCGGCTGCAGCGAGGAAAGGGGCAAGCGCGGCTTCGGGGCCGGTCCAGATGCCCGGCTCGCTGAAGGCGCGGGTCCGGGCGTGGGCGGCGTCCTCCATCGGCAGGCCGGTGATGGCGGCGACCTCTTCGGTGGTCATGTCGCCGAAGCCGCGAAACCCGGGCGGCAGGGTGGCCAGTCGCGCGCGGATGTCGCGGTAGGCGGAGGTTTCGGTGTCCACGGCATCCGCCAGCACCCCGGCACCGTTCTCGACAATGGCGGGCCAGTCCGACAGGCCCAGGGCGGCGCGCAACGGCGCGACCTCGGCGGCGGTCTTTGAGGTGGCGAGGATCACCCCCGCGCCGATGGCGTCAAGCGCGGCCAGCGCGGGACGGGCCGGGTCGAAGGAATAGCTCTCGTGGTCCAGCAGGGTGCCGTCGAGATCGGAGAAGACGAGCAGGGGCAAGGCGTGTGTCATGCCCGCAGATTAGGCAGCAGGACCGGCAGGCACCACAGGCCGACCTGCTGATGCTGCACAATTGGCGGGCGAAAATGCCGCGCTGCACAATAAACGTGCAAGCGCCCCGGACACAGCCTTGCGGTCGGACCTTGAATTCGGGGCCGGTCCGCCGTATCTGCCCTGTCAACCCTTGCAAGGACAATACGATGGCAATGACGAACCCCCTTCAGTTTATCCAGCAGGTGCGGGCCGAGGTGTCCAAGGTCGTCTGGCCGACCCGGCGCGAGGTGCTGCTGACCACGGTGATGGTCTTCATCATGGCGACGCTGACGGCGATCTTCTTCGCGCTGGTGGACCTGGCCATTCGTGGCGGGCTTCAGGCTGTGCTGGGGATGTTCGGCTAAGCCTTGACACCCCCTTGAAATCGCGGGCGCCGGGCGTTACCAACCGCGGTATCCCAAGACATCTGGCGCGTGGCGATTCGGCCCACGCGCCGCTTTTTTGTTCCGGGACGGCATGTCGAGGCAGAGCCACGGCATTGATGTATAACAGGTATCGGCCACGCATGGGCCGGATGAACGCAAGGTGAGCGCCAGATGGCAAAACGGTGGTATTCGGTAAGCGTCCTCTCGAACTTCGAGAAGAAGATTGCCGAACAGATCAAGCAATCGGTGGAAGAACAGGGGCTCGAGGATCAGATCGTCGAGGTTCTGGTGCCGACCGAAGAGGTGATCGAGGTCCGTCGTGGCAAGAAGGTCTCGACCGAGCGGCGCTTCATGCCCGGCTACGTGCTGGTGAGGATGGAGATGTCGGATCAGGGCTATCACCTGATCAACTCGATCAACCGCGTCACCGGTTTCCTGGGCCCGCAGGGGCGCCCGATGCCGATGCGCGACGCCGAGGTCGAGGCCATCCTGGGCCGTGTCGCCGAGGGCGAGGAAACGCCGCGCACGCTGATCCACTTCGAGGTGGGCGAGAAGGTCAAGGTTTCCGACGGCCCGTTCGAGGATTTCGACGGTCTCATCGAAGAGGTCGACGAGGACAACCAGCGGCTCAAGGTTTCGGTGTCCATCTTTGGACGCGAGACGCCGGTGGAACTGGAATTCACTCAGGTCGCCAAGCAGATGTGAGTGCCGGGTGCGCTGAAGCGCACCCTGCGGGCCTTGGGTCCGTTCGTTCGTGGGGGGCAAGGGCACGCGTGCCGGAGCCACACCACGCTTTAACAGGGCAACGTCGCGACGTTGTCCCTAGGGTGGGTTTCCAACCCGCCGATGAAAAGGAGAAGGCCCATGGCCAAGAAGCTCGTCGGCAGCATGAAGCTGCAGGTGCCCGCAGGGCAAGCCAACCCGTCGCCGCCCGTCGGCCCCGCGCTGGGTCAGCGCGGCATCAACATCATGGAATTCTGCAAGGCGTTCAACGCCAAGACGCAGGACATGGAGCCCGGCGCGCCGTGCCCGACCGTGATTACCTACTACCAGGACAAGTCCTTCACGATGGACATCAAGACGCCGCCCGCGTCTTACTACCTGAAGAAGGCTGCCAAGCTGAAATCCGGCGCCAAGACCCCGTCGCGTGAAACCGTGGGTTCGGTCACCGTCAAACAGGTGCGTGAAATCGCCGAAGCCAAGATGAAGGATCTGAACGCCAACGACATCGACGCGGCGATGAAGATCATTGTTGGCTCTGCCAACTCCATGGGCATCGAGGTGAAGTAAGATGGCAAAACTCGGAAAACGCACCCGCGCCGCCCGCGAAGCCTTTGCTGGCCAGGACAATGTCTCGGTCGAGGACGCCGTTGCGCTGATCAAGGGCAATGCCAACGCGAAATTCGACGAAACCGTCGAGATCGCCGTGAACCTTGGTGTTGACCCGCGCCACGCAGACCAGATGGTCCGCGGCGTTGTCGGCCTGCCCAACGGCACCGGCAAGACCGTGCGCGTCGCTGTGTTCGCCCGTGGCCCCAAGGCTGAAGAAGCCCAGGCTGCTGGTGCCGACATCGTCGGCGCAGAGGACCTGATGGAAACCGTGCAGAGCGGCAAGATCGAGTTCGATCGCTGCATTGCCACCCCGGACATGATGCCGATCGTCGGCCGTCTGGGCAAGGTTCTCGGCCCGCGCAACCTGATGCCGAACCCCAAGGTTGGCACCGTGACGATGGACGTGGCCGAAGCGGTCAAATCCGCCAAGGGCGGCCAGGTGCAGTTCAAGGTCGAGAAGGCCGGTGTGGTGCACGCGGGCGTCGGCAAGGCGTCGTTTGACGCTGAAAAGCTGGCCGAAAACGTGCGCGCCTTTGTGGGTGCGGTCTCCAAGGCCAAGCCGGCGGGCGCCAAGGGCACCTACATGAAGAAAATCTCGCTCAGCTCCACGATGGGCCCGGGCGTGTCGGTGTCGGTGGACTCGGCAAACGCTGAGTAAGGCAAACGGCAGAGTTTATTTGGAAAAGGCGTCCTTCGGGGCGCCTTTTCTTTTGCCGGCAGGGACCGCGCACTGGAAGATCCGCAAGCGCATGGTTCGGTCTTGAGCAAACGCGCGTTGGGCACGACCACAAGCGGACCATCGGTCGGACGATTGTGGCTTTCCGGAATGGCAATGCGCAAGACCTTGCTCGCGCAGCGGTGCCGTCACTTGGTGCTATTGCCGTCGGCGAAAGGCATGGGGCGGGAGGCAAGAGGGAAGGCCGCAATAGTGCTTGAAGCGGAAGATCCGCGACGGCGCTCTGATACCTAGATCTCTCTCATCTCGTAGACTTTCGGCAGGCACAGACCTTGCTGTTCGAGGATGGCATGGAGTGTGTCGGAAATGACCACCCCGAGGCTCCAAAGCTCTTTCTCCAACCACATGTGCGCGTCCCCGATGGCCGCGCTTTCCAGTGCGACGCCGCGAATTATTTTCTTGTTCTTTGGGGGTTTGAGGCCGCCGGGTGAGCTGTAGGGGTTGAAGGACGCCGGATCACTCTCGGCTTGGCTGAAACTGGCACGTTGCTGACCCACAATCATCCCGAAAAACGTGCCAGGCGTGACCTTGCCCCGCGTTGATTCCACCGTCATGGGCCAGAATTGGTGAACGCCCGGTTCGACGGACTCGACCGCCGATTTGAACGCGGCAGAGACAATTCTGATCCCGTTTTCTGATATCAGGAAATCACCAAGGGTCTTTTCGTACCTCTCGGTGGTCAGGACGTGTGGCTGTTCGTGCTCCTCTAGAAACCCTTTGCAATCGCGAAATTTTTCGGAGATCCAAAGGCAATAGTTGGCGGCGCGCCCCTCGAATTCGGCGCGTTCCTCTTCGGTCATTTCGTTTTCCAGACGGGCGGCCATGCGCTCGCGCCATTCATCAAGCGATGCGTTCGGAAAGAATTTGCCAAAATTGCACGTTTCGATGATCGTCCATGCCATATGAATACCCTGTCAAATCAAGTGCTACCGGTGCGGCTGCGGCACCACTTTTGTGGCAGCTTAGTCAACTCGTATCAGGACTTCACGAGCCGTAAAGACCGGACAGGCCCAAACCCTTGCAAGTCTGGGCCGTCGCCCTGTCAGAGGTGCTTGCACTTTGCGGCCGTCTGCCATACCACTCCGCCTTGTATCACAGCTCCGATTCGGGGTTCCCTGATGCATTTCGTCCAAGACGGTGGGTCGGCCCCAAGCCGATAAATCCTGCCCGAGACGGGAGAAGACCAGATTGGCCGAGGGCTTTTGCACCTCGGGCGTTCTTGGCGGACCCCCGTAAAAAGGACCTGAACGTCGGGCGTATGCCCGGCAAAACCGAGCCGGGGGGCAACCCCCAAATTTGGAGTGAAACTGTGGATAGAGCCCAGAAAGAGAAATTGGTCGAGGAACTCGGCCAGATCTTCGAAAGCTCTGGCGTCGTGGTGGTTTCCCACTACGAAGGTCTCACGGTTGCCGAGATGCAGGACCTCCGCGCGCGTGCTCGCGACGCGGGTGGCGCCGTGCGTGTCGCCAAGAACAGGCTCGCCAAGATCGCCCTTGAGGGAAAGCCCTGCGCAAGCATTGCCGACTATCTCTCGGGTATGACCGTGCTCACCTATTCCGAAGACCCCGTGGCAGCAGCCAAGGTGTCCGAGGACTTCGCCAAGGAGAACAAGAAGTTCGAAATCCTTGGCGGTGCGATGGGTGAAACCGCACTGGACCGGGCCGGAGTCGAGGCCGTGTCGAAAATGCCGTCGCGCGAGGAGCTTATTGCTTCCATCGTCGGCTGCATCGGCGCACCTGCTTCGAACATCGCCGGGGCCATTGGCGCACCTGCTTCGAACATCGCTTCCATCCTCTCGACCATCGAGGAAAAGGCCGAAGCGGCGTAAGGCAAACCGACAGACTTTCGTGGGGCAACAGCTCACACGTTGGAACACATCTAGATACGGAAAGAGTCAATCATGGCTGATCTGAAGAAACTGGCAGAAGAAATCGTCAACCTGACGCTGCTGGAAGCACAAGAACTGAAAACCATCCTGAAGGATGAGTACGGCATCGAGCCCGCAGCTGGCGGCGCAGTGATGATGGCTGGCCCGGCGGATGGCGCTGGCGCAGCCGCGGAAGAAGAGAAGACCGAATTCGACGTCATTCTCAAAGCCGCAGGCGACAAGAAAATCAACGTCATCAAAGAAGTCCGCGGCATCACCGGCCTGGGCCTCAAAGAAGCCAAAGAGCTGGTGGAAGCCGGCGGCAAGGCTGTCAAAGAGCAGGTTTCGAAAGAAGAAGCCGAAGAGATCAAGGGCAAGCTGGAAGCAGCTGGCGCCGAAGTCGAGCTCAAGTAATCTGGCCTTCGGGCAGCGGCTATCCCGGAGTTGATCCGGGATCTCCGCGCTCGGGCAAAGATCATTTTCAAGCGCTCCCGCCTGTCGGGGGCGCTTGTTTTTTTGTCGTGAAGGGGGGATATGTTGCGCCGGAACAGGGACGTTAAGCGTGTAGTCTCTGATTTTGATTCAACCGGAGACATTTATGAGCCGATTTGCCATTGCCGCCCTTTTGCTGCCCCTTGTCGCGTCTGCGGCAACGGCCGAGCCCTTCCGGGCCGATGTCTGGGCTGACAATTGGTTCGAAATGCGGATCGACGGCACGAAGGTGGTCGAAGACAGCGTGCCGATCACCACCGAGCGCTCGTTCAACGCCGAGACCTTCGAATTCGACGCGGACCGCCCCTTCGTGATCGGGGTCGTGGCCAAGGATTTCAAATCGGATGACACCGGCCTGGAATACATCCGCACCCGGCGTCAGCACATGGGCGACGGTGGCCTGATCGTGCAGATCGAGGATCGTACAGGCGAAAAATCGATCGTCAGCAGCGCGGATTGGCAATGCCTGACCATCCACACCGCGCCGCTTGACAAGTCCTGCGCCGCAGAGGCTGATCCCATCCCGGGAGAGGGTGCCTGTGGCTTTGCGGTGGCGGACGTGCCCGCGGGCTGGGATCGGCCGGGCTTTGACGCCTCTGACTGGCCGCGGGCCCGCGTTTATACCGCCGCCGAGGTTGACCCCAAGGGCGGGTATGACGGGATCGCCTGGGACCCCAAGGCCCAGCTGATCTGGGGCGGCGACCTGGAGCAAAGCAATACCGTGTTGTGCCGCATCGCCATTCAGTAGGCATTGCCACGAATGCCGACCTTGAGCTCTGGCAGCGATCCTGGCTTTCAAGCCTGGCCCCTGAACCTGGCCCTGCCGCCCTTCGGCGGGTGGGAAGCAGTGGTGTCGCGGGCGGGATCTGCATCGCCGCGCGCCGCGCTGCTTGACCGGGGCGGCAGATTTTGTCAAAGTGGCGTGACGTGAAGAATGCGGGAAACCCTTGCGAGGGGTCTTGCGTTTGTCGTGCTCACCGAATATTTCGAAGTCTCCCACGGGTTCGACCGATTCGAGCCCGTGTTGCTTTCGTTCTGGATATGAGGTGCCGCCGACCTATTGAAAAGCCTTGATCGGACCCCATATTCCGACCTCTTCCGACAGATAAGCCCCAGGCCCATCTTGGCAAGCCCCCTCACGAGGGTGTTTTCCAAGGCAGGGAAACCGGGATCGAGTGACGCGCGGTGGGACGTGCGCCGAGAATGGATCCGTTTCATGCCGTCACTGACGAGAACCGCCGCTGGGCCCCGGCAGCAGGCGCGTTCAGGCAGAGAAAATCGAAAGGGCACTCCCCTCATGGCGCAATCCTTCCTTGGCCAGAAACGTCTTCGCCGCTATTACGGCAAAATCCGTGAAGTTCTTGAAATGCCGAACCTCATCGAGGTTCAGAAGTCTTCCTATGACCTGTTCCTGAAGTCCGGCGACCAGCTGGAGCCGGTGGACGGCGAAGGCATCAAGGGCGTTTTCCAGTCGGTCTTCCCGATCAAGGATTTCAACGAAACGGCGGTTCTCGAATTCGTCGACTACGCGCTGGAAAAGCCGAAGTTCGACGTCGAGGAGTGTCAGCAGCGCGACCTGACCTACAGCGCGCCGCTGAAGGTCACCCTGCGCCTGATCGTGTTCGATATTGATGAGGACACCGGCGCCAAGTCGGTCAAGGACATCAAGGAACAGGACGTCTACATGGGCGACATGCCCCTGATGACGCCCAACGGCACATTCGTCGTCAACGGCACCGAGCGGGTCATCGTTTCCCAGATGCACCGTAGCCCGGGCGTGTTCTTTGACCACGACAAGGGCAAGACCCACTCCTCGGGCAAGCTGCTCTTTGCCTGCCGGATCATTCCCTACCGCGGCTCCTGGCTCGATTTCGAATTCGACGCCAAGGACATCGTGTTCTGCCGGATCGACCGTCGCCGCAAGCTGCCGGTGACGACCCTGCTCTATGCGCTGGGTCTCGATCAAGAGGCGATCATGGACGCCTATTACAACACGGTGACGTTCACCCTGCGCAAGGGTGAAGGCTGGGCGACCAAATTCTTCCCCGAGCGTGTGCGCGGCACCCGCCCGACCTATGACCTTGTGGATGCGGATTCGGGCGAGATCATTGCCGAGGCTGGCAAGAAGGTCACGCCGCGCGCGGTGAAGAAGCTGATCGACGAAGGCCAGGTCAAGGAGCTGCTGCTGCCGTTTGAACAGATCGTCGGCAAGTTCGTGTCCAAGGACATCATCAACGAAGAAACCGGTGCGATTTACGTCGAGGCCGGCGATGAGCTGACCTGGGAAGTCGACAAGGATGGCGATGTCACCGGCGGCACGCTGAAAGAGCTGGTGGACGCGGGTATCACCGAGATCCCCGTTCTGGACATCGACAACATCACCGTCGGCGCCTACATGCGCAACACGATGGCGATGGACAAGAACATGGGCCGCGATACTGCGCTCATGGACATCTATCGCGTCATGCGTCCGGGCGAGCCGCCAACCGTCGAAGCGGCCTCGGCCCTGTTCGACACGCTGTTCTTTGACAGCGAGCGCTATGACCTCTCGGCTGTTGGCCGGGTCAAGATGAACATGCGCCTCGCGCTCGACAAGCCCGACACCCAGCGCACACTGGACCGCGAAGACATCGTCGCCTGCATCAAGGCGCTGGTCGATCTGCGTGACGGACGTGGCGACATCGACGACATCGACCACCTCGGCAACCGTCGTGTGCGCTCGGTCGGCGAGCTGATGGAAAACCAGTACCGCGTCGGGCTGCTCCGCATGGAGCGCGCGATCAAGGAGCGTATGTCCAGCGTCGAAATCGACACGGTCATGCCGCAAGACCTGATCAACGCGAAACCGGCGGCTGCTGCCGTGCGCGAATTCTTTGGTTCGTCGCAGCTGTCGCAGTTCATGGACCAAACCAACCCGCTGTCGGAAGTGACGCACAAACGCCGCCTCTCGGCGCTTGGGCCGGGTGGTCTGACGCGCGAACGTGCGGGCTTTGAGGTCCGCGACGTTCACCCGACGCACTATGGCCGGATGTGCCCGATTGAAACGCCGGAAGGCCCGAACATCGGTCTGATCAACTCGCTGGCGACTTTCGCCCGCGTGAACAAGTACGGCTTCATCGAAACGCCTTACCGCGTCGTCAAGGACGGCACGGTGACGGACGAAGTTCACTACATGTCCGCGACCGAGGAAATGCGCCACACCGTGGCGCAGGCGAACGCCAACCTCGACGAGAACATGAAATTCGTCAACGACCTGGTGTCGACCCGGAAATCCGGTGACTACACCCTGTCGCCCAACGAAAACGTGGACCTGATCGACGTCTCGCCGAAGCAGCTGGTGTCGGTCGCGGCCTCGCTGATCCCGTTCCTTGAAAACGACGACGCCAACCGCGCGCTCATGGGCTCGAACATGCAACGTCAGGCGGTTCCCACGCTGCGCTCGGAAGCGCCGCTGGTGGGGACCGGCATCGAGGAAGTCGTGGCGCGTGACTCCGGCGCGGCGGTCATGGCGAAACGTGGCGGCATCATCGACCAGGTTGACGGCCAGCGGATCGTGATCCGGGCCACCGACAACCTCGAAGTGGGTGATCCGGGCGTCGACATCTACCGGATGCGCAAGTTCCAGCGGTCGAACCAGAACACCTGTATCAACCAGCGTCCGCTGGTGAAGGTGGGTGACACGGTTCAGAAGGGCGAGGTCATCGCCGATGGCCCCTCGACCGACATGGGGGAACTGGCGCTCGGCAAGAACGTCGTCGTCGCCTTCATGCCGTGGAACGGCTACAACTACGAAGACTCGATCCTGATCTCCGAGCGCATCGCGCGTGACGACGTCTTTACCTCGGTGCATATCGAGGAATTCGAAGTTGCCGCCCGCGACACCAAGCTTGGGCCGGAAGAGATCACCCGCGACATCCCGAACGTCGGTGAGGAAGCCCTGCGCAACCTCGACGAGGCGGGCATCGTCTATATCGGTGCCGATGTGGAGCCGGGCGATATTCTGGTGGGCAAGATCACCCCGAAGGGCGAAAGCCCGATGACGCCGGAGGAGAAACTCCTGCGCGCCATCTTTGGCGAGAAGGCCTCGGACGTGCGCGATACCTCGCTGCGGGTCAAACCGGGTGACTTCGGGACCGTTGTGGAAGTGCGGGTCTTCAACCGTCACGGCGTCGAGAAAGACGAACGTGCGCTGCAGATCGAGCGTGAGGAAATCGAACGTCTGGCCCGTGACCGGGACGACGAAATGGCGATCCTCGACCGCAACATCTATGCGCGCCTGAAGGACCTGATCCTTGGCAAGACCGCGGTGAAAGGTCCGCGCGGCGTGCGGTCGAACTCGGAAATCACCGAGGAGCTTCTGGGCAGCCTGAGCCGCGGCCAGTGGTGGCAGCTTGCCGTTGCCGAGGAAGAAGACGCCAAGATCGTCGAAGCGCTGAACGAGCAGTACGAGGCGCAAAAGCGCCAGCTTGATGCGCGGTTCGAGGACAAGGTCGAGAAGGTCCGCCGTGGCGATGACCTGCCGCCGGGCGTGATGAAGATGGTCAAGGTCTTCATCGCCGTGAAGCGCAAGCTTCAGCCGGGCGACAAGATGGCCGGTCGTCACGGCAACAAGGGTGTGATTTCGCGCGTGGTGCCGATGGAGGACATGCCGTTCCTCGCCGATGGCACCCCGGTCGATTTCTGCCTCAACCCGCTGGGTGTTCCGTCGCGGATGAACGTTGGTCAGATCCTTGAAACCCACATGGGTTGGGCCGCGCGCGGCCTGGGCATCCAGGTTGACGATGCGCTGGGTGAATACCGCCGCTCGGGTGACATGACCCCGGTGCGCGAAGCCCTGCGGATTGCCTATGGCGACGAGGTCTATGAAGAGGGGCTCGCCGGCATGGAGGAAGCCCAGCTTCTGGAAGCGGCGGGCAACGTGACCCGCGGTGTGCCGATTGCCACCCCGGTCTTCGATGGCGCGAAAGAGGGCGACGTGAACGACGCGCTGGTCCGCGCCGGCTTCTCGCAGTCGGGTCAATCGGTGCTGTTCGACGGGCGCACCGGCGAGCAATTCTCGCGTCCCGTGACCGTGGGCGTGAAGTACCTGCTCAAGCTGCACCACCTGGTGGACGACAAGATCCACGCACGTTCGACCGGGCCGTACTCGCTTGTCACGCAGCAGCCGCTGGGTGGTAAGGCGCAGTTCGGTGGCCAGCGTTTCGGGGAAATGGAGGTCTGGGCCCTGGAAGCCTATGGCGCCGCCTATACCCTGCAGGAGATGCTGACCGTGAAGTCGGATGACGTGGCGGGCCGGACCAAGGTCTATGAATCGATCGTCAAGGGCGAGGACAACTTCGAGGCGGGCGTTCCCGAGAGCTTCAACGTTCTGGTGAAAGAAGTCCGCGGCCTCGGCCTGAACATGGAACTCCTGGATGCGGAGAAGGATGAGTAAGCGCAACGCATCGGAAACCTTTGAGGTTTCCGGGCCGGTTTCCGTCAAGGAAACCGGCGCCCTCCAAGCCTCAGCCGCCAGCTTTCAAGGATAGAAAATGAACCAGGAACTGACCAACAACCCGTTCAATCCCGTCGCTCCGGTCAAGACCTTCGACGAGATCAAGGTCTCACTTGCCTCGCCCGAGCGGATCCTGTCGTGGTCCTACGGCGAGATCAAGAAGCCCGAAACCATCAACTACCGCACGTTCAAGCCCGAGCGTGACGGTCTCTTCTGCGCGCGTATCTTCGGTCCGATCAAGGATTACGAATGCCTCTGCGGCAAATACAAGCGCATGAAGTATCGCGGCGTTGTCTGCGAGAAATGCGGCGTCGAAGTCACGCTGCAGAAGGTCCGTCGCGAGCGTATGGGCCACATCGAGCTGGCCGCACCCTGCGCGCATATCTGGTTCCTCAAGTCGCTGCCCTCGCGCATCGGCCTGATGCTGGACATGACCCTGCGTGATCTGGAACGTGTGCTCTACTTCGAGAACTACGTTGTGATCGAGCCGGGCCTCACCGACCTCACCTACGGTCAGATGATGACCGAAGAAGAGTTCATGGACGCCCAGGACGCCTATGGCATGGACGCCTTCACCGCCAATATCGGCGCTGAAGCGATCCGTGAGATGCTGGCCGCCATCGACCTCGAATCCGAGGCCGAGAACCTGCGCGCCGACCTGAAGGAAGCCACCGGCGAGCTCAAGCCCAAGAAGATCATCAAGCGGCTGAAGGTCGTCGAGAGCTTCCTGGAATCCGGCAACCGCCCGGAGTGGATGGTCATGACCGTGATCCCGGTCATTCCGCCGGAACTGCGCCCGCTGGTGCCGCTGGATGGTGGCCGCTTCGCGACCTCCGACCTCAACGACCTGTACCGTCGCGTGATCAACCGGAACAACCGTCTCAAGCGGCTGATCGAGCTGCGCGCGCCGGACATCATCGTCCGCAACGAAAAGCGGATGCTGCAGGAATCTGTGGATGCGCTGTTCGACAACGGTCGTCGTGGCCGCGTGATCACCGGTGCCAACAAGCGTCCGCTGAAATCGCTCTCGGACATGCTGAAGGGTAAGCAGGGTCGCTTCCGTCAGAACCTTTTGGGCAAGCGGGTCGACTTCTCGGGCCGTTCGGTCATCGTGACCGGGCCGGAACTGAAGCTGCACCAATGTGGCCTGCCGAAGAAGATGGCGCTGGAGCTGTTCAAGCCGTTCATCTATTCGCGGCTTGAGGCGAAGGGGCTGTCCAGTACCGTCAAACAGGCGAAGAAGCTGGTTGAAAAGGAACGTCCCGAAGTTTGGGACATCCTCGACGAGGTGATCCGCGAGCATCCGGTTCTGCTGAACCGTGCGCCGACGCTGCACCGCCTGGGCATCCAGGCGTTTGAACCCACGCTGATCGAAGGCAAGGCGATCCAGCTGCACCCGCTGGTTTGCTCGGCTTTCAACGCCGACTTTGACGGTGACCAGATGGCCGTTCACGTGCCGCTCTCGCTGGAAGCCCAGCTGGAAGCGCGCGTGCTGATGATGTCGACCAACAACGTTCTGTCGCCCGCCAACGGCGCGCCGATCATCGTTCCGTCGCAGGATATGATCCTTGGGCTCTACTACCTCACCATCCAGCGTGATGGCATGAAGGGCGAGGGCATGGCCTTTGCCTCGATCGAGGAAGTCGAACACGCCCTTGGCGCCGGCGAGGTGCACCTGCACGCGAAGATCACCGCGCGGATCAAGCAGATCGACGACGAAGGCCAGGAGGTCATGAAGCGGGTGGAAACCACGCCGGGCCGTCTGCGGCTGGGCGCGCTTCTGCCGCTGAATGCCAAGGCGCCGTTCTCGCTGGTCAACCAGCTGCTGCGGAAGAAAGACGTGCAGCGGGTCATCGACACCGTCTACCGGTACTGTGGTCAGAAAGAGAGCGTCATCTTCTGTGACCAGATCATGGGCATGGGCTTCAAGGAAGCGTTCAAGGCGGGCATCAGCTTCGGCAAGGATGACATGGTCATTCCCGAAACCAAGTGGCCCATCGTCGAGCAAACCCGTGACCAGGTGAAGGACTTCGAACAACAGTACATGGACGGCCTGATCACCCAGGGTGAAAAGTACAACAAGGTTGTCGATGCCTGGTCGAAGTGTAACGACAAAGTCACCGACGCGATGATGAACACCATTTCGGCGGAACGTCACGCCGAGGATGGCTCGGTCATGGAGCCGAACTCGGTTTACATGATGGCCCACTCCGGTGCGCGTGGCTCGGTCACGCAGATGAAGCAGCTGGGCGGGATGCGCGGCCTGATGGCGAAGCCGAACGGCGACATCATCGAGACGCCGATCATCTCGAACTTCAAGGAAGGCCTGACCGTTCTTGAATACTTCAACTCGACCCACGGCGCACGCAAGGGCCTGTCGGACACCGCTCTGAAGACGGCGAACTCGGGTTACCTGACCCGTCGTCTGGTGGACGTGGCGCAGGATTGCATCGTGCGCATGAACGACTGTGGCACCGACCGGGCGATCACCGCGGAAGCGGCGGTCAACGACGGCGAGATCGTGTCGTCGCTGGCGGAGCGTATCCTGGGCCGTGTGGTCGCGGATGACGTGCTTGTGCCGGGCACCGAAGACGTGATCTGCAAGGCGGGCACGCTGGTCGATGAGCGTATGGCCGACACCATCGAGGAAGCGGGCGTGCAGAAGATGCGCATCCGCTCGCCGCTGACCTGTGAGGCCGAAGAAGGCGTCTGCGCCCAGTGTTACGGTCGTGACCTGGCCCGCGGTACGCTGGTCAACCAGGGTGAGGCCGTCGGCATCATCGCGGCGCAGTCGATCGGGGAGCCGGGCACGCAGCTGACGATGCGGACCTTCCACATCGGCGGCGTTGCCCAGGGTGGTCAGCAATCCTTCCAGGAGGCGGGCACCGACGGTATCGTGGTCTTTGAGGGCGCGAACACGCTGGAAAACTCCGCTGGCGAAACGCTGGTTCTGGGCCGCAACATGAAGCTGCTCATCATGGACGAGCATGGCGCAGAGCGGGCCAGCTTCAAGCTGGGCTACGGGACCAAGCTGTTTGTCAAGGCCGATCAGAAGATCGCGCGTGGCGACAAGCTGTTCGAATGGGATCCGTACACCCTGCCGATCATCGCCGAGAAGGACGGTATCGCCCGTCACGTGGACCTTGTGAACGGTGTTGCCGTGCGTGAGGAAACCGATGACGCCACCGGCATGACCCAGAAGATCGTCGCCGACTGGCGCGCGGCTCCGAAGGGCAACGAGCTCAAGCCCGAGATCATCCTGATCGATGCCGACGGCGAGCCTGTGCGCAACCTGGCGGGCAACCCGATCACCTATCCGATGTCGGTCGACGCCATTCTGTCGGTCGAGGACATGGCGGAGGTCAAGGCGGGTGACGTCGTGGCCCGTATTCCGCGCGAAGGTGCGAAGACCAAGGACATCACCGGTGGTCTGCCGCGTGTGGCCGAGCTCTTCGAGGCACGTCGTCCGAAAGATCACGCGATCATCGCGGAAATCGACGGCTACGTGCGCTTTGGCAAAGACTACAAGAACAAGCGCCGTATTGCCATCGAGCCGTCGGACGACAGCATGGAGCAGGTCGAATACATGGTGCCCAAGGGCAAGCACATTCCGGTTCAGGAAGGTGACTTTGTCCAGAAGGGCGACTACATCATGGACGGCAACCCGGCGCCGCATGACATCCTCGGCATCATGGGGATCGAGGCGCTGGCCAACTACATGATCGACGAGGTTCAGGACGTCTATCGTCTGCAGGGTGTGAAGATCAACGACAAGCATGTCGAAGTGATCGTGCGCCAGATGCTGCAGAAGTGGGAGATCCAGGACAGCGGCGATACCACGCTTCTCAAGGGCGAGCATGTGGACAAGGCCGAGTTCGACGCGGCGAACGAGAAGGCGCTGGCCAAGGGCGGACGCGAAGCCCAGGGCGAGCCGATCCTTCTGGGGATCACCAAGGCGAGCTTGCAGACCCGGTCGTTCATCTCGGCGGCCTCCTTCCAGGAGACCACCCGCGTTCTCACCGAGGCTTCGGTGCAGGGCAAGAAGGACAAGCTGGTGGGTCTGAAGGAAAACGTCATCGTGGGTCGTCTGATCCCGGCGGGCACCGGTGGGGCAACCCAGCAGATGCGCCGGGTTGCGCAGGACCGCGACAACGTCGTGATCGAGGCGCGCCGCGAAGAGGCGGAAGCCGCGGCGGCGCTGGCAGCGCCGACCGAGGACATGGTTGGCGGCGATGCCTTTGCCCAACCGGTCATGGACGAGGACAGCCGCGACTGAGCCTGACCCAGGCTGAATGATCTTGCCCCGCCCGGTTTCGCCGGGCGGGGTTTTTCATGACCAGAGCTTTTCGGAGACGACCTGAGCCATAGCGCATCTCCAAAAGCCCGAGAGCGCCGAAGGCGTCGCAGGGTTTGGGTGATCCGGGGTTTTTCCGACACGCTCCAATTTGATTGAGCGCCTGCGGCGCGCCGTAATCTGGTGCTATTGGCACCCGAGCGTCAATTTCGGCTGGCCGGGCGCCTGGCGCGGGGCGGGGGAGCCTCCGGCGGGAGTTTCTTGGCAAGATGAAGGAGGATCGATGCAGGACAATACACGCGGTGCGCTGTTGATGATGGGGTCGATGGCGGGGTTCACCTTCAATGACGCGGTGATCAAGTCGACCGGCGGCTCGGTGCCGCTGTTCCAGTTGATCTTCCTGCGGGGGCTGTTGGCCTGCCTGTTTCTCGTCGTGCTGGCGCGCTACCTTCGGGCCTTGCGGTTTGACCTGCCGCGGCGGGACTGGGTCCTGGTGGGCCTGCGCTCGGCGGTTGAGGTGGGGGCGACGGTGTTCTTTCTCTCGGCGTTGTTCCGCATGCCGCTGGGCAACGTGACGGCGGTGTTGCAGGTCCTGCCGCTGAGCGTGGCCCTGGGCGCGGCACTGTTCCTGGGTGAGCCGGTGGGGTGGCGCCGTCTCAGCGCCATTGTCATAGGCTTCTGTGGCATGCTGCTGATCGTGCGCCCCGGGCCCGAGGGGTTCAGCGAGGCGACGTTGTTCGCGCTGGTCGCGGTGCTGTGTTCGACCATTCGTGACCTGGTGACGCGGCGGATGTCGGTGGCGGTGCCGTCGATCATGGTGTCGCTGATGGGGGCGGTGTCGGTGACGGTCTTCGCCGGGATGGCTAGCCTGCCCGGAGGCTGGGCCCCGGTGTCGGGGGTGGACCTGGTCAAGATCGTGGCGGCGGCCGGGTTCATCCTGGCGGCCTATCTGTGCAGCGTGATGGTCATGCGGGTGGGCGAGATCAGCTTTACCGCGCCGTTCCGCTACACTGGCCTGATCTGGGCGTTGATCCTGGGCTACCTGATCTGGGGCGAATGGCCCGAGCCGCTGACGCTGCTGGGGGCTTTTATCGTAGTGGCGACGGGGCTGTATTCCCTATGGCGCGAGACGCGGCGTGGCCGCAAAAATCGTGCGGACCCGCTCCGATGAAATGGCGAAGGTGTCCTGAAACAGCGCTTCGCCCGTGGCATCGAGCCGTTTCAGGTTGACCTTGGTGACGCGCTTGCCCTGGCGGCTGTCGTTGTGATCGTTGTGGCCGCGGACGAACATGTCCTCGTGGGTGAAGGTCACGGTGGGCATGAAGCGGTTCAGGCGGTTGTGGCCGAAGTTCATGATCGTGTGGCGAGCCCAGGGTTTCACCGCCATCGCCAGCGCCACGCCCCAGTAGGGGGTCACGTTTTCCTCGGCCAGGATGCCGCCGCTGTCGGGGCGGGCGATATAGCCGCGGTTGAAGTCGAAGCCCACAAGCCGGTGATTGGTGAGCAGGGGGGCGCAATCCGCCGCGGCCTCGCGCAGGCGTTGAACGAAGGTGACGGCAACCGCGTCGTCATCATCGTGGCGAAATTGCAGGCAGGGCTGGCCCAGGTCGGTACGGGCGTCGTTGATTACCTCGGCCATGACCTCGCGGTGGTTGCGCGGCGGCTGGGCCAGGATGCGGGCCTGGGGGAAATCGGACAGCAGGTCGTGCAGCCGGTCAAGGTGGGGCGCGGGCAGCTGGTCGCCGATGACCACGAGAAAGGTGAAATCGCCATCGGTCTGGGCCTTGAGGCCGGGCAGGGTGATGGCCTCGAAATGACGGAACCGTTCTTCCATCCGCTGCTCGGCATAGAGATAGGCAATGCGGTCCTCGATCGTGTCATGTTCGACCTGGAAACCGCCAAGCGCCGGATAGGAAAACCGGCATAATCCAATGACCTGCAACGCCCTGTACCCCGCTTCCGTTTGGCCTGTGGCTGCCGGGAGCCTTGCACCGTGGCAGGATATTGGCAAGCCGGGGAAATCGTGTCAGTTGCTTGCTGGTCTCTGGCCGGTCTCTGGCCAGTTGCGAGCCGGGCGCATGCCGGGGCGGCGCTGTTGACAAGGACCGCGACTCCCCCTATACGCCGCTCTCATCTCGGCAGCCGGGGACGTCCCGAATTGCCGTTCGCATATTGCAGTGGTCAAGATCCGGGCACCTGACGCTCCGATCCTCTGATAACCAACCGCGTCGCAGACCTCGGAATGGCTGCGGTCGCGGATTTTGCGCTTGTGGACGCACGTTGTTGTGTTCCGACGCAGCCGACACGAACCGCATGGGGTCGCCCTCATGCACTTAAATGAGAGCAAGACCGGGGAACATACCTCTATGCCAACGATCCAACAGCTGATCCGCAAGCCGCGTCAGCCCAAAGTCAAACGCTCCAAGTCCCAGCACCTGGAGCAATGCCCGCAGAAGCGTGGCGTCTGCACGCGCGTCTACACCACCACCCCGAAGAAGCCGAACTCGGCGATGCGGAAAGTGGCCAAGGTGCGTCTGACCAACGGTTACGAAGTGATCAGCTACATCCCCGGTGAAAGCCACAACCTGCAGGAGCACTCGGTTGTGTTGATCCGCGGCGGTCGTGTCAAAGACCTTCCCGGTGTGCGTTACCACATCCTTCGCGGTGTTCTGGATACCCAGGGCGTCAAAGACCGTAAGCAACGTCGTTCGAAGTACGGCGCGAAGCGGCCCAAGTGACGCCAGTGGCGTCATCCCCGAGAAATCGGGGATCTCGTTGAAATGAGGTCCTCAGGCCTGCGCCCGAGGATGACAAGAGGAAAGAAAACAAGATGTCACGTCGTCACGCCGCAGAAAAACGCGAAGTGCTGCCCGACGCCAAGTATGGCGATCGGGTGCTGACCAAATTCATGAACAACCTGATGATCGACGGCAAGAAGTCGGTCGCGGAACGCATCGTCTACAATGCGCTCGACCGGATCGAGAGCAAGGTGAAGCGCGCGCCGGTGGAACTGTTCCACGAAGCCCTGGACAACATCAAACCGTCGGTCGAGGTTCGCTCGCGTCGGGTTGGTGGTGCCACCTATCAGGTCCCCGTCGAAGTGCGCCCCGAGCGTCGTGAAGCGCTGGCGATCCGCTGGCTGATCAACGCCAGCCGCGCCCGCAACGAAAACACGATGGAAGAACGCCTCGCAGGCGAACTGCTGGACGCTGTTAACTCCCGTGGTTCTGCTGTTAAGAAGCGCGAAGACACCCACAAGATGGCCGACGCGAACAAAGCGTTCAGCCATTACCGCTGGTAACTCTTTAGAGGCTTACACCCAATGGCACGCGAATATCCGCTTGAACGCTACCGCAACTTCGGCATCATGGCCCACATCGACGCAGGCAAGACCACCTGCTCGGAACGGATCCTGTTTTATACCGGCAAATCCCACAACATCGGTGAGGTCCACGACGGTGCCGCCACGATGGACTGGATGGAGCAGGAGCAGGAACGCGGGATCACCATCACCTCGGCTGCGACAACCACCTTCTGGGAACGCACCGAGGACGGCAAGACGGCCGATTCCGAAAAGCACCGCCTGAACATCATCGACACCCCCGGCCACGTGGACTTCACCATTGAAGTCGAACGTTCGCTGGCGGTTCTCGATGGTGCTGTCTGCGTGCTTGACGCCAACGCCGGCGTCGAACCCCAGACCGAAACCGTGTGGCGTCAGGCTGACCGCTACAAGGTTCCGCGGATGGTGTTCGTCAACAAGATGGACAAGATCGGCGCAGATTTCTTCAACTGTGTTGAAATGATCGAAGACCGTACCGGCGCACGCGCTGTTCCGGTTGGCATTCCGATCGGCGCCGAGAACGAGCTTGAGGGTCTGCTTGACCTCGTGACCATGGAAGAATGGCTGTGGCAGGGTGAAGACCTTGGTGCGAGCTGGATCAAGGCACCGATCCGCGACAGCCTGAAAGACATGGCTGACGAATGGCGCGGCAAGATGATCGAAGCGGCCGTCGAAATGGACGACGACGCGATGGAAAACTACCTGATGGACGGCGCAGAGCCGGACGTCGCGACGCTGCGTTCGCTGCTGCGCAAAGGGTGCCTGTCGCTGTCCTTCGTGCCGGTTCTGGGTGGCTCTGCCTTCAAGAACAAGGGTGTCCAGCCGCTGCTGAACGCCGTGATCGACTATCTGCCCAGCCCGCTGGACGTTGTTGATTACATGGGCTTCAAACCCGGCGACGAAGAAGAAGTCCGCAACATTCCGCGTCGTGCGGATGACAACATGGCCTTCTCGGGTCTGGCGTTCAAAATCATGAACGACCCGTTTGTTGGTTCGCTGACGTTTGTGCGCATCTATTCGGGCACGCTCACCAAGGGCGACTCGATGATCAACTCGACCAAGGGCAACACCGAACGTGTTGGCCGGATGATGATGATGCATTCGAACAACCGTGATGAAATCACCGAAGCATTTGCGGGTGACATCATTGCGCTTGGCGGTCTGAAGAACACCACGACCGGTGACACCCTGTGTGACAAAGCCGATCCGGTGGTTCTGGAAACGATGACCTTCCCTGATCCGGTGATCGAGATCGCGGTTGAGCCCAAGACCAAGGGCGACCAGGAAAAGATGTCCACCGGCCTCGCACGTCTGGCGGCAGAAGATCCGTCGTTCCGCGTCGAGACCGACCTGGAATCGGGTCAGACCATCATGAAGGGCATGGGCGAACTTCACCTCGATATCCTGGTGGACCGTCTCAAGCGTGAGTTCAAGGTTGAGGCCAATATTGGTGCGCCGCAGGTGGCATACCGTGAAACCATCGGTCACGAAGTTGAACACACCTACACCCACAAGAAACAATCGGGTGGGTCCGGTCAGTTCGCCGAGGTCAAGCTGGTCATCACGCCAACAGAGCCGGGCGAAGGCTATTCGTTCGAGTCCAAGATCGTTGGTGGTGCTGTTCCGAAGGAATACATCCCCGGCGTTGAAAAAGGCATCAAATCGGTCATGGACAGCGGCCCGCTTGCCGGCTTCCCTGTGATCGACTTCAAGGTTGCCCTGATCGACGGCAAGTTCCACGACGTTGACTCGAGCGTTCTGGCCTTTGAAATCGCGGCGCGTATGGGCATGCGTGAAGGCATGCGCAAAGCGGGTGCGAAGCTTCTGGAACCGATCATGAAGGTCGAGGTTGTGACGCCCGAAGATTACACCGGTGGTATCATCGGCGATCTGACTTCGCGTCGCGGTCAGGTGACCGGGCAGGAACCGCGCGGCAATGCCGTGGCGATCAATGCCATGGTGCCGCTGGCCAATATGTTCGGCTACATCAACACGCTGCGTTCCATGTCCTCGGGCCGTGCGCAGTTCACGATGCAGTTCGACCACTACGATCCGGTTCCGCAGAACATCTCGGACGAGATCCAGTCGAAGTACGCATAACGAGCGGTGCGCCGTAAAGGCGCACCCTACACCAACCCGTAGGGTGCGTGATTTCACGCACCGCACGACCAAAAAAGGAGCCATTACCATGGCAAAGGAAAAGTTTGAGCGTTCCAAACCGCACTGCAACATTGGCACCATCGGCCATGTTGACCACGGCAAGACGACGCTGACCGCGGCGATCACCAAGTACTTTG
>ERZ1699650.107-NODE-107-length-40076-cov-163.987582_pt1 | contig 40076 bp, 31 predicted proteins | sample MGYA00581512_ERZ1699650 | MGnify/ENA primary metagenome ERZ1699650 (study PRJEB42348, sample SAMEA6618698) | metagenome | isolation source: Polyester-degrading enrichment culture growing on monomer terephthalic acid, Te | collected 2019-05-17 ... | reverse complement strand
CCAACCTTTTGATTTCTAAGCCCTTTTTATTTTCTTAACTGTGGGACAGCAGTGACTAGGTGTATATCCTTACTGAGTAATGCAACACTCATTTTAAAAAGCCGTTGGTGATTACACTAGCTGTAACCACCAAGTTAATCATGTTGTTTGTGTCGGGTTATTAACTTCCACTTTTAGACCGGGACAAGCACTTTTTATAGCCTCGACCAGCTCTGTTGGTACGGGCGTTTTCTTATTCTGATACTCGAATACAACTTCCTTTACTTTCGCAAAACCGATCATTTCCAGAAGAGCCTCTAGATTTACATCCAGTGAAAAAACAGTCATTTCTTTCGCTTTTTCAAAACCTATACTCTCCAGAGTATTTTTAATAGGCTCAACAGTCATAGAATTCAATGAACACCTCATATAGGTTATGCTCTTGTATTCTTTTGGAAGGGGCACATCCACAGAGTAAAATCGTATTCTGTCATTAAGTTCATCAATAAAATTCTTATCAAAACTACCGCTCATACTTATAGATGCAGAGAAGTCTTCACTTCCACTAATGTCTATTAGTGCCCCCTCCACACCTTCGGCACTGTGTTTACCATATACCAAAGCAGAAAGGCTGCCATTTCTGTTCTTATTAAATTTAAACGTATACTTTCCTGGAAAGAAGCAATCAATTGAAGAAATACATCCCTTTTCAGTATTCTCAATATCGACCCATCCCGTACTCTTAGTATACAGGCACATTTGACGAAGAACTCCTTTATCTTCTTCAAATACTATTCCAAAAAAAAGCTTTCCGCCCACCAATGCCAACTCATCGTGATCATAATCCACTCGATCATCTGACACAGGAATCCATAATTCATCATCGGCAATGCCGTACTTTGACAGCCAATTCTCTGTTAACATACCTTCTTGGAAAAATTTAGCTCTAAATAACCCATCGCTACCACGCTCTAGGGCGATACCGCTATAACTTTGATTACGCACCATGGCAAGCCCATTTTCATAGCGTACGGCAGTCATATTTGCAACTCTAAAAATATTATTCATCAGAAACCCCAGACCGGCCCGTTCTAATACTTATTGGTTCGGAAAGAATGCCACCACAATTGTTGCACGCTGGAAAGTGATTTCCGCGATGCCTATTTCCTTGAACGTAGAATGTGGCGACCGATATTTTTCCAAGATTCTCCTGATTAATTGGAATTCCAGCCGAGTCCATCCTATGAAACAGCTGATTTACCGCCAAAACTTCCGCATGCATTCCAGGCGGCCCTGCCTCATCAAGAAGCACTCTATCGTTAACCTCAATATGCTCGCGTATCTTCCTTTCCATTTCGGGATGTAGGACCATATAAAATGGGTCTTTCTTGTATATTCCTTTCAGGTGTTCCATGTAGCTCTCAATGTCGGGGATCGTATACTTCCCAACTACCCCGTCTAATCGTCCGAAAATTGCATTTGGTGAAGGAACCATCCGATTAACAATCGGTCTTTTACCTTCTATATTCCAATAGACGCCTGCTTCAATCGGCAAATCCGGGTGTCCGGCCCCGGATATCGCCTTCTTCGTCCCCAGAGCGTCGTTAAGGTCTATTATTCTACTGGTTTCTCTCTGTACATACGAATAATGCCGGTTTTCAAAATCGTCGACTACGTTAAGCGTACTTCTAGCGCTGCGGCTTGCCTGTTGTTCCAGCGGTGGATGGCCTGGATCATGCTCTATTCTGGCATTCAGACGGCTTTGCCCGTCGGCAATCTGTGTGTTTGGTTCTACTGCGGCATCCAGGTCGATTACAGTACCTTCTGTTGCGAGGTCCTGTGCGTTCAATAGAGTGCGATTGTTATTGAGGTTGCTTAAATCTGCTCTTGTTCCCGAGATAGAAACCGTCGTTAACACACCGGCTACCAGCGCCGAGCGGAAGACCTCCATCAACTTCTGCAGGCGCTCTTCAGGCCCTAAATTGGGATCGTCAACAACGCTGTTGTATTGGCTCAGATATTGCTCGCCCAGCAGAATGCCTTGTAACCCATCCGTTCCCAGCTGGCCAATCAGCACTGTCCGCTGCGCACTAAGAAGCGCGCTTGAGCTTATTGTAGCTCCCAGCTTCCAGGCGGCCCCACCAAAGATGTTTCCGACAATACTTAAGCCATCGAAAGCATCGTCCCGCCAGTTACCAAAGCCTTCCTGATGGCGGGAAACAATGTTGGTGGTTGCCGCTCCGGTACTGGCAAATATTGAAACCCAGATGGCTACCGATATGGCCTGGGAACCCGGCACAACCATGGTGGCAACCCCGGCCACAACGGCAGCCCCCAGAGCTACATAGTCGAGCCAGGCACTCACCTCATCCCAAAAGGACTGTCCGTCTGATTCGAACCCACCACTCAGGTTGATTCCATATTTGTCTGGGGTGGTAAGGCTGTATTCAATATAGCCTTCCGGATAACGATTGTCGGAATCCCAGGTATTAAAAACATCCCTGACGGCCTGTTCATGACTGTCACCACTGCCTTCATAGACCCCGGTTGTGCTTCTATGGGCAGGGTTGGTCCAGTCGATCAGCTTCCATGTCTTGTCTCCATCGTTCCAGGGTATCCAGTCTTCGTCCTTTCTTTCCAGATCAGTGACATTTACAAGCCAAAGCTTTAACTGGGTTCTCTGCCCACTGTTTTTGTCTACATGAATGGCATCAACCGGAAAGCCCTCTCTGCACCCCAATTCGCTCAAATGGTTTCTAAGGTGTTCAGTATAAGACTCCAGGTATTCCACACGGTCATCATAGGCGCGTTGCTGAGCAGAATTCCCGGGCGGCCTTTCTGCGGCTACTTGTTTGAGCGTTTCCAAATATTTTTCAGTGCGAATCAATTGTTGACTCGGTGTGGGATCAGAGTCGTTTGCGTTTACATTCAGCTCCCTTTGCGCAATCAACTTGGCATATGCCACCGTCTGCCGCTTTGCAATTCTACGAACCTGGCCATTTGGGGATCGGATCGTAAAAATAATCGTATGATCACCTGGGTATGCCCACTCTGCCTGGCTCCAGGCTAGACCACTGGGACCATGAACAACAGTCGATCGACCTGCTGGCAAGGTACTGAGGTCATTTTCACAACTCCATTGAAACTGAGCTCCCTGTGGAATATTTTCCGGGTGGTCAATATGGGCCTGAAATCTAACATCCGTGCCTACAGGAAGAATATCAGCCTCGGGGAAAGACTCGATAACGACGTTGAAGTTACCCATTTACCTGTATCTCCACTTCCTGAGACTCCATTAGACCTGCAATAACCAGAATGGGGATGAGCACGTCGTGATCACTCTCTCTGGTAAAGGTATTCAGCGCGTCTTCCGCTATATCTCCGTAATATTGGCTATAAACCGACTGAACTTGTTTCATGTCTACCGACACACGTAGCAGGCGGCAGAAATCACTCAAACGGTGGTGCTTTAATGACCACTTTATGTCACCTGCAACGGACTTGTAGAGCAGATCCTTGTGGTCTGGGTAGGTGAGCTGACCGCCTTCCTGATCCTGTCCACAATTGAGTTCGGCTACCCCGTCCTTATCCGACTTGCCTTCATAGCTGCTACCCGATCGGGTCTTAAATACCACTGAAACCTCGGGCAGGGGCATTCCCAGGGGAGATGAGACGTTAATCACCAGTAGTCTGTCTTTCTCTTCCCTCTCATAGGTGTTCAATGGTTTATCCGTTGGTACGAAGGGTGCTAACTCCAGCCCTCCAATTTCCAAAGGATCGATAACAGTAACTGGACTGGCACTCTCCGCCTCATTCCCACCCCCAATGTCATAACTCACCTCGCCATTGAAGGTCACGCCACTCTGGGTGCCGTGCAGGGTGATCTTTTTGCCGAACAGTTTGATGTTGCCTTGGGGGTCGATCTTGACGCCGGTGTCGCCCTTGATCAGTACGAGGTCACCGCCGCCGTTGCCCTCAATGGTGATGTCGCCGTTGACCTGGTGTACCAGGGCGCCGTCGCTGACCTGTATCTGGTAATCGCCGTGCTGTATCTCGGTGGTGCGGTCGCCACTGCGGATGCGGCGGGTGAGCCGGCGTTGTTGGACCCAAAGGCTGAAGTCGCCTTCAGCGGCTTGGGTGAGGTGGAACTGGGCCAGGTGCTGGTGCTCGGCTTCGGCCTGGTGGCGCTGGTGGCCGTCGATCTGACTGTGGCTGTGGTGTTTGACGCTCTGGTTGCGGGTACCGCCGATGCGCTCGTCCAGGTTGCCGGTGTCGGTGGTGAGGTTGAGCGTTTTGCCGGCGCGGATGCTCAGGCCGCCGAACTGGGCGGCGAGCTTAACGTAATGCTCGGTGCCAGTGGCGTTCAGGGCCAGCAGGGTTTGCTGATCGAAGCTGTGCAGGGCGATGGCTTCGGCGTCTAGGCTGTCGTCGAAGCGCAGTTCGTTCTGGCCGGGGGTGACCAGACGCGATTGTTGAGCGTTGTCCCGGGTGACGGGGCCGATCTGGTGGCGGCTGGGAATCACGCCGAGGATCATCGCCCGGGCCGGGTCGTTGTTGAGGCAGGTGATCAGCACCGTGGTGCGGTTCAGCAACGGGAAGTGCCAGCCGGTGGTGATGCCATCCTGCTCCGGGCTGGCGTAGGGGGCGAGCCGTTCGGTTAACGGGCTGGCCTGGGCGTGGGTGGCGGCCTCGTAGGGCTGGCGGGCACCATAGGCTTCATCGGCCTCGAGCCGGAAGTAGTAGCGGCCGTCGCGGCCGAGTTCGGCGTAGTCGTAGCGGCTTTCGATGCGGGCCGGGAACATGGGCGGCAGCGCCGGAGGTTTGATCAGCTCCGGTCGAACCGGGTCGTTGCGGGGGATCAGCGTCGCGCTGTTGCGGTAGGCCAGGCCTGCGCCGTCGGCCTCGGCGGTGTGCTCGACGGTGAGAATACGGAAATCGCCCCGGGTGCCGCCACCCAGGGTACCGGTGGGCAGGCTGCGCGCGTCCAGTGGTAAACAATAGCCAGCGGTCAGCAGCGGCAGGTGGCTGCTGATGCTGAGGGTGTAGCGGGTGGCGTCGCGGCGCTGCTGTTCATAGAGGGCCCGGGTTTCGGCGGCGTCTCGCCCGAGCGGTGGGTCGAACGTCTGGTGGTTGGCCTGATCGATGGTTAACTCGGTCATGCCTCTGTGGCTCGCGTTACCGGCCCCCCGGTGCGCCTCACTGACCGAGCGGGCGATGCGGCTGGGTTGCCAGCGCCAGTGGCCTTTGGCATCGGTGATGCGGTTCAGGGCGTCGCCCGGGGCGAGGCCGGAGACGGCGCTGGCCCATTCGATGTCAGGCAGGTAGGGGGTGAAGTCGGGGTTGTTGCGGATCACCAGGGTCTCGTGGTCTTGCCCGGGTGGGTGCTCGAACCAGTAATTGGCGCCCACCTCGGCGAGCAGCCGTTGCAGGCACTGCAAGTTGGTCTCCTGGGCTTGTAGAAAGGGGCCATCGGGTGCGGGGCCGGGCTCGAGAATCAGGTCGAGTTCCTGGGGCTGGTAGCCCATGCTGGCGAGCAGGTGTTTGAGCACCTGCTCCCGGGTCTGGTCCATCATCAGGCGGGTGCGCGGTTGCAGGGTGCCCTGGTGCAGTTTACTGGCTAGGCGAAGCTCGGCGCGGTCGTTGCCGTCTGAAATCAGCTCCAGTTGCTGCACTTGCAGATGAAACCAACGGCTGCGCCCGTCGATCAGTTGCAGCTCGACCGTGGCGGGCAGGTTCAGCAGTTCGGTGCCGGGCAGTGGCAGCGGTGTTGGGCAGGTGACTTTGAGGTAACAGGGCCGGTTGAGTGCTTCGCGCCCGGTCAGGGCCAGAATGGGCAGGCGGTAGCCGGCCAGGTGCAGATGGCCTGTCGTCTGTTGTGTTGCCATGTTCAGTATCCTTCTAAATTCAGCGTTCTGTACGGGTCACCCGCCATGTCCTTTGGTCACTTTAATTGTTGCTGACCGTACCGCCTTTTATCGCAATGGTGTCTGCCGTTATTTCTACCGCTGGCCCCGCCAAAGTAAGGTTGCCGCTGCTGTCTATTTGCAGCGTACCGTCGCTTTGCTTCAGGGTAATCGCTCCGGAACCCACGCCGTTCAGGGTAATGTCCCGGGCGGCTTCTACAGTCAAACTGCCATTCTGGACCTGAAGCTGGTAGTTGCCGGCGTCGACTTGCTCCGACAAGCCATCCCCTACTTGCCAGTGCATGCCAGCGCCACTGGTGAGGGTGATGTCACCCTCACTGGATTGCCAGCGAATAGCGCCCGTTGCGCTGTACTCAATGTCTTTCGCCGATTCAACCCGGATAGTGCCTTCCTGGGTTTGTAATGACTGGTCGCCTTTAACATGAACATTGTGGTTGGCGCCGACGGTTGTGATCTGATCGGTACCGGATTCCAGCGTCATCGATTTGCCCGCAAACACAAACGCATCACCCTCAAGGGTTTCGAGCGTGACCTTGTGGTTTTCTTGCTCGGCGCTCAGTGTCAGATGGTTCTTGGCTTCCGGGGTTGCCAGTTCGATGCGTTCCTGTTGCGGGGTGTCGTCCAGCAGAAAACGATGACCGGACCGTGTTTGTATCAGGTTCTGTCGAGCGTTGGCATCGGTAACCGGATTAACCGCGTTTCGGTTATAAAGTGCACCGACAATGATCGGCCGATCCAGGTCTCCATTTTCAAAATTGATGTTTACTTCAGTGCCCCTGGCCAACGGGAAATGCATGCCATGGTCTTCGCCGCCCAGGGTTTGCATTAACCGGGTGGGTGGGCTGGCCGGGCCGTCAGCTTCGCCGCGCTGATCAAAAGGTAAGCGCACGCGGTACAAGCCACGCTCATCAACTTCTTCATCAATGCAGCCGGTGAAGCTGGTAAATACCGGTGCGCGACGCTGGTACTCGGGCACATAGGGAATGGCCACCGGAATTACCGTCAGCTTGCAGAGGTAGCCGTTGTCTTTACCGCCCAGTCCATTACCGGCGGCCGCACGCTGGGACCCACTCTGATCAACACCAAGTATGCGGTAGCGCCCACTGTCGGTGGGGTGATCCACCAGTTCCAGCAGCATGCCCGGCTGCACCGCTCTTACCGTAGTATGCAGGCACAGCGTTTCCGCCTGCCAGGTATGCACGGCGGCCATGCGTTCGGCCAGCGCCTGCAACCGTTCAGGGTCCATTTCATTGGGTGCCCAGTGGTGTGCCTCGCCCTGTGCTGTGGCAACGGGCACCGTTACTGCTGCGCTCAGGTCAGTAGTACCCCAGGGGTCAATGTCCGACAGTACGACATCGGCGGGTGACTGACGGAAGATCCGGCTCACGGCACTGACGTGCTCGTCGTCTTTGGCGGCACCGGCATTGGCTGCGAAACGCAGGGTAATGTCAGTCTCTGCATGGGACAAGCGGGTAATGTCATCCGCCAGTTGGATGGTGGTTTCACTGTCGCCGGGTGAAAGATGAATAAAGATCCCTTCCCGGGCCAGAATGCGAGTAACGAAGTCGTAATCGGTTTCTTCGTACTGAATCATCATCGCCCTGAGCTCATCGAACTCGCTCAAAACATCAACGGTAGACCAGGCACCCAGGCGCTCTTCCAGAATGTCACGCGCTACGCTGAGTGCACTGCGATCAACAAATACCCGGTTATGCTGAGAGCGTTTCAAAGGGGAAAGCACTGACGCCAGGGTGATGTTCAACCCGCTGTAGTCACCGTTGCCATCGGCATTGGCGGTATCGATGATCAGGCCGTGCAAGGGCATCAGGCCGCTGGCCGACATGATTGACAGCGTTGCATGCTCACCCACCAGTTCGTCGCTTGCTATGCGGTGTCGCAACAGCACCTTAACCTGGATGCGGTAATCCTGGTGCAGGCTCCAATGCTCTATCTGCATCGACTCTACCAGACAGGTATCGTCTGGCAGGTCGGCCAGTTTGAAGAAGAACTGGCTTTCATCGGCCAGTCCAACTGATCGCATGGCCCGATTGATTCCGGCAATGGACAATGTCATGTGTCTCTCCTTGGTCATATCCAGGCGCTGGCCACTAGGCTCAGGCGCTCTTCAATTCAGCATCGGGTTGGCGATCGAGAAAAATAAAGCTCAGCTGTTGCTGCTCATCCAAATCCAGTTGCAGGATGTCGGGCAGGTCTCCCTCGGCAAGGTAGTGCAGTAACTGGTTGGCAATGCCCGGCATCAGTTGCTGGTCGATAACGCGGTTAACCAGGCGTGCGCCAGAGTCACTGACCCGGCACATGGAAACCAGCCGGTCCATCGCCTGACGGTCACACCTGAGTTCAATGCGGTATTCAGCCTGCAAGCGCTCGGCCAGTTGATCGAGCCGCTGCTGAATAATGCCCGCCAGTGCGGCTTCATCGAGCGCGGCAAAGGGCACAATTTGCATGCGGGCCACCAAGGCTGGCGCAAAATGAGCGGTGATGGCCGGTTGCACCAGTGTCGTCAGCTCCTGAACGGTTGGCGGTGGCATTAATACCGGTTCGGCTGACTCTGGTTGAACAGACGCCGCATCCTGCTCGGCTGCTGACGCCTCCCCGGAAGCCAGGTCCTCGCTGTCAACCGGTTCTTCTTCCGGGGTTTCCAGCGCTGCCGTGCAGCGCCACTGAATGTCGTCGGCACCGAGGTTCGAGGTCATCAGTACAATGGTGTTTTTAAAGTCGATTTCCCGGCCTTCACCATCGCGCATGAAGCCGCGGTCAAACACCTGGTAAAACAGGTTCATGACGTCGACGTGAGCTTTTTCGACTTCATCCAGCAGCACAACGGAATAAGGCTTCTGTCGAACGGCTTCGCTCAACACACCGCCCTTGCCATAGCCAACATAACCCGGAGGTGAGCCCTTCAACTGCGATACAGTATGAGCTTCCTGGTATTCGCTCATGTTGATGGTGATCAGTGAGCGGTCGCTGCCGAACAAGTGGGCTGCGATTTGCCGGGCGGTTTCGGTTTTACCTACACCACTGGGGCCCGCCAGCAGGAACACACCCTGAGGCCCCTGCCCTGAACGCAGGCCTGCCTTGCTGGATCGCAGTGCCTGGCCGATGACGGCCAGTGCACCGTCCTGTCCGACAAGGTGCTGGCCCAGTGCTTTTTCAAAGTTCAACAACGCATGCAGTTCATCGTTCACCATGCTGCCCACCGGAATGCCGGTCCAGTCGGCGATGACATCGGCAATGGCGGTGCCATTCACTTCAGGCTGAACCAGTGGCCGGCCCTGTTGCAGTTGGGCCAGGGTTTCGCGATGTACCCGGCTCTGTTCGAGCAAGACACCGACATCATCTTCTTTTTCCGCGCCGCGCAACGCATGGCCGGCCGACTGAATATGCCGGACCAGTTCGGACTGAACGGCCCAGTCCTGCTCTGCCTCGCCTGCCTGCTCCAGTGAATCGGCAAGTTCGGATTTCAATTGCTCCAGCACGTCGGTGTTCACGCCCAGCCCCTGGCGTTGTTCTGCATCCAGCGCGCGAAGCCGGTCTTCAAGATACCCGATGCGCGACTGCAACCCCTCCAGTTGCTGGGGTTTCAGGCTCTGGCTCATAGTGACGCGGGCGCTCGCCGTGTCGATCAGGTCGATGGCTTTATCGGGCAGGAAGCGCCCGGTGATATAGCGGTCTGAAAGAGTAACCGCAGCGGCGATGGCTTCGTCGGTAATCTGGACGCCATGATGGTCCTGATAGCGCTGCTTCAAGCCAGACAACATGTGCATGGCGGCTTCCAGTGTCGGCTCTTCTACTTTTACCATCTGGAAGCGACGCTCCAGTGCCGGGTCGCGTTCGAAATACTGTTTGTATTCACTCCAGGTGGTTGCCGCTATGGTGCGCAGCTCACCCCGGGCCAGGGCAGGTTTTAGCAGATTGGCCGCATCGCTCATGCCGGCTTCTCCACCCGCGCCAATCAGCGTATGGGCTTCATCAATAAACAGCATGACCGGTGATTCGGCATCTCTTACTTCTTCAATAACGGCTTTCAGTCGTCGTTCAAACTCGCCTTTTACACCCGCCCCGGCTTGCAGCAAGCCCAGGTCGAGCACACAAATACGAATACCGCTCAGGTGCTCGGGCACCTCACCGGCGACAACGCGTTGCGCTAGCCCTTCAACGATGGCGGTTTTACCAACGCCCGGCTCACCCACCAGGATGGGGTTGTTTTTACGGCGACGGCACAGAATATCGATCGCCATGCGAATCTCTTCGTGGCGCCCGCTGATTGGGTCCATCCCCCCTGCCCGTGCTTTTTCGGTCAGGTCTTCGGTGAACTGATCGAGCGCTGATGGTCCGGCTGCACTGCCCGGTGCTGTAGCTCGGCTGGTCCCGGTAGCGCCAGCACCAAACCCCGTTGACGATTCACTGGACTCGCGCGCAAGATCTGCGAAATTTTGATGCACGGCATCGAACGATATGGATTCCAGCGGCGCATAGCACTGATCGTGCTCCCACACTCCGGACAACTGGGCAAAGGCTTCCAATATGCCAGCCGAGTCGATGGCTTCCGGCGTGTAATGCAAACTGCTCAGGACAAAGGCTTTCTCGAGCACTTCAAACAAGGCCATCGACAAGGCTGGCTTGCCTTCGTGATGCGTACGCAGACTATTGAGATGTTCGATGACGTTATGCCAGAGCGCATCCTGATCGACATTGAAAACCGACAAAATGACATCGAGATGCCCTCGCTGCCCTTCTTCAAGTAATTTGAGCAGAAAATGCTCGGGGCGAATTTCCCGGTGGCCCCGACTGGCGGCAAAACCGGCGGCGGCTTCCAGCGCCAGGCCACAATGCGGGGTTAGCTTGTCGACCAGTACTCGTAGTGTTCGATTGTCCATGCGATGTTCTCCCTACCTGCATTCGATCTCGTTGATTCGGTTAATAACTAACGGGCCATCAGGCCACTTGTGATAATGGGTTAGTCGACTCCACGCCGGCTTGCTTGTATTGCTGGCTGGTGAATACCAGCGTGCAATCGGTACTGACGGCCTCCCCCAATACCAGGGCCTGGCCAAGCCGCACCGGAGAGGACCCCAGTTGCATGGGCACCCGCTCACTGGCCGGAAGGCGAATGTGCACATCGTAGCCAACGCCTGAGGGTAAATACTGATCGAGCAGATCATTCAGGCGTTGGCCGAGCTCCCCGCCCGGGTTCAGGGCAGCGCCTTGCTCGGCATTGACTTCACCGGTCTGTACCCGAACATGCCGCCCCATCACACTCATGGTTTGCCCGAGCAGAGTGTCGCGCCCCAGGGCCTGGCTGCCGTCGAGCGACATTACCTGGTCAACTCGTACCTGCGTCAGTACCTGGGTATCGATATCGAGTTCCGGCAGCGACAAGGCCGTTTGCAAGACCGACTCAACCCCCGCCGCACTTCGGCACTGGGCCGCGAGCGCGCCGGGTAACCCGGACGACAGCTGGTGCCGACGATGGTAACCCCCCAGCAGGGCACTGCTGGTTCGCTGCAACAGATTCTGATCGCCAACCTGCTGCAGCAATTCAAACTTGCGCCACCCCTGATGCAGCAGCCAGTAAGCCTGGTTATTGAACACATCCAGAAACGCCTGAATTCTCTGACCCGCGTCATCCTGATGAGTCACATCTTCCAGGAAATACTGGGGCAAAGGCGCATCGACGCCGTAAAAGCCAAAAAAGGTAGTTTCTATCTCAACGCCATTGCCGGGCAGACGATTGACGCGACGCACATCGGAGGCAGGAAAGGAAAGCCAGTCGGACGGACGCAACCGTAACCAGTCCGGGCGGGCGACCGCGGCCGACTCGCCCCGAGCCGCCAATACCGCTTCCACCAACTGATGGAAGTGGAACCGGGTAGCCTGCTCAACGAGCGTATTTACAGCGTTGCCCGTTGGCCCATGGTTGGTTTCCATGCCCACTCCTTATAGGTTGGCAAAGACACCAGTCGCGTCTCTACATACTCGGTCATATTGGCAAAGTTCGCAAAAAACTGGTGCAGCACGGTTCCAAATAGGTACAGATCAGAGCGCGAGCTGAATCCGGATTCCTGCACCTCCAGTTGAATCGTCAGCCCCTGAAACAGAATCCCCTGGCGTATACGGTGCTCGACCCGGGTTGATACGCCTTCGATCGCGAGAATGCGGTTCTGGTTTTCTATCTGGTCGCTCCAGTCGAAAAGGCTCAATAAGGTTTTCAGATGCTCGACATCACTGAGCTTCGACAGGTTCAGCGACATCATCGAAATCAGTTGCCACTGGAAATCGTGCATGGCCGGTGGCGTGAGCATTGTTGATGGCCGGCTGATGTTGGTTACCTTCAAGTCTTTCGAGGCCTCATGGTGGAGACCATTGAGTTTGTGCAAATCGAGGTACTGGCGCGGGTAGTTTTCATTACTGGCGAGCACATCAACTGACAGTACTTCTTCGGCCCCCGGTGTCACTCCGGTAACAGATACGAAAGTACGCCGCCTTCCGGCGCCCGACTTTCGCGTATGAGTGGCGTAGGTGGGTTCATCCCGGTGCCGGTAACGTAATTCCTGAAGTGGCCGGAAATTCCGAACCTGACCGGTTCTCGGGTTACGACCGGATACCGATTGAATGCAGTAAATATTGGCGCAATCGCGAAAGCTGTGATCAACCTTGAGTGGGTAGTCGGGCACAAGGCCGGTCAGCCGTACCGGCTCAGCTTCGCTGGCAAACAGGTTTATAGCCGGAACTGAGTTCAGTGCGAAGGTGTCGCGCTGTACATGGTGACCTGCCGGCAAGGTGACAGGGGAGTCTATCAACACGGTCAGCAGTCGCCCTTCTGCTGGCCAGTCAGCACTGTTGAAACCACCCAGATTGAGAAAGAGGTATTTTTCCCGGGCATTGAAATAGTCGTGAAGGATGCTGAAGGCCACATGGCCTTTACCGAACGAGGGCAACAGGCAGTCTTCAGGGTCCATCATACCAGGGGCCATGGCACTGTTGGACGGTACTGGCTGAGTATCCAGCGACAGTTGAACCCGGGTATCGGCATGCAGGCATACTTCATACAGTGTGTAGGCCAGTGCGCGATCGCAATGCAGGTGCAATGGCAGGTTGGTGAAATTCAGGTCAGCCCAGTCGAACACGCTTTGCTTGCGCAGGGTCAGTCGTAACTGGGTGCCACCGCCTACCCGGTCGAGAACCGAGACGCTCTCTATTTCTATGGGCTGCACAGTCACCGGAGCGGTGGTGGTGTATTCGCAGGTTACCGATTCCGGGCCAATATTTCGGGCAAACACCCGAGTCCCCCGGCCCAGTGTATGGGTTTGCTTGCATTGTGGTTCGGGCGTGACCTGCACCAGAGTATGGGAGGGAAAGGGGCGGCACAGCGACGGGTTCAACTGATCGAGCAGGTTCTCGCTCAGCTCCGGTACGCCATCGTCGATGCGCTCACGGATCTGTGCAGTCAGAAACGCCATACCTTCTAGCAACCGTTCGACATAGGGGTCGCGGTCTTTTACGGCTTTCAGATTGAGCATGGCCGCCTGCTCCGGGTATGCTTCCGCAAACTCCTGGGCCGCATCCTGAAGCAAACGCATTTCTGCTTCGAAGTACTCTTTCATGACATCCTACTCATTTGCTGGCTTTCCTTGCGCTCTTAAGAACCACAACATGCTGGCTATCATTCAGCCGATGGCTTGCAGCACCTCGGCTTCTCCGGTGCTCTTGAAATAGGTTTTGAACCGCACCCGGTCACCACCCACGACCCAGCCGCTGATTTCCATTCTGACAACCGCAAACTGAATATCCCGTGGCAGCGGAGATACCTGAACCTGACGCAAACGGGGTTCGTATTTTTCAATGATACTTTTTACTGAAACGGCCATGTCGGCTTCCGAATAGGGAAGATCCTGATAGAACAAATTCAGATCTGGCAATCCATAGTCGGGAAGATGACTGAGAACACCCTGGCGCGCATTCAATAAACGCACAAGATGGTCGTGAATGCTCGCCAGCCGCTCGTCTTTACCCGGGTACTCAGCCAAAGGCTGACCGTTCAGGTGTTTGCCGTGCAGTGTTTCATAGAGGGTGAACATTCAATACCACCTGACTGTTTCTTAAAACGGACAAAATCAGGGCATGCATGGCATGCCCTGTTGCTAATTCGCTGCCCGGCAACTAAATGCCAGGCAAAAGCATTGAGAGGTCGGTATTACCGGCCTTCAACCCACGAATCAGAGAATTCGATGTTGCCATCGAGGTACGTCCAGGTGATTTTCTGGTAGCGAATCGCAACCTGTTCCAGGTGCGGGTAACGCTCTTTGTCCAGATCCTTGACGTTAGCCATGGTAGGGCTGACGGACGTCATTTTTACGCCTTCCAGCGTATGACGGAAGTACTCAACTTCAGTACCGGTCTCGTCAATCTTGTACCAGCTCAGCGTCAGGCTTTGCAGGGTCTGACCGTTGCTGCACGCTTTGTACAGGTAGGGAGTGGCCGCATCATAAGCCTTGGTAATAACAAAAGGCTCGTGCTTGCGCGTTCCAGTCAGCTCACCGGTGTCGTCATCCGTTGGGATACGCAACTGGTGATCGAAGGCCAGTACTTCAATGGATCCTTCACGACCAGAAACATTAACCGAACCCTGAATGTCGTTACCCTGATCGTCTTTCAGCCACATATAGGCAGGAATTGCCATGCATAATCTCCTTTTAACTTAAAATCCTATCAATATAGGGATGTACGGACATTGCGCGACGCGCAACGATTCTCCCACACCGACGAAAGCCAGTGCCCGCTGCTGGAGAATTCAGGGGGACGGTGCCTAAACACCTTGCAGGCAAAAGCCTCCATCCCTGTGCTCTTTGAAAACCATTCTTCAGAGCGGCCCCGGGGAATCAGTGAGCCGCTATCTGAAGAATGACAGCCGGGCAAGACAACCTTGTCTTGACTGGCCGTGCTTACTGGTTAACACGCTTCGAATTGTACCGGGTTCACTATTTCAACCCGTTAGGTTCATCACAATTCAGGCATCTGCGAAACCAGAGATAACCGAACATCGACACCTTCAACCTGGAAGTGGGGTTGAACATACATGTTGACGGTGTAGTAACCCGGGTTATCGGCTGCCTCCTTAACCGTCACCATGCCATCTTTCAGCGGGTGAGTGGCTGCAAGTTCCGGTTCCGGATTGTTCATCTTGGTCACCATCTTCTGCAACCAGGCATTCAGTTCGTTCTCAAGGTCCTGACGGGACTTGAGTGAACCAATGCTTTCCCGTTGCAGCACCTTGAGGTACTGGGCAATACGCGACACCAGGAAGATGTAAGGTAACCGGGAGTTGATCCGCGAGTTCGCCGTCGCCTCCGGTGTATCGTATTCAACCGGCTTCTGGGTCGAGTTTGCCGAGAAGAAACAGGCGTAATCGCTGTTCTTGTAGTAGCTCAGTGGAATAAAGCCATGGTCGGCGAATTCCAGCTCCTTGGTTTCAGAGATCAACACTTCAGTCGGAATCTTCGATTCCGTGCCGCGACCCGACTCGTAGAAGTGAATCGGCAGCCCTTCGAGCTTGCCACCTGCCTCGGGGCCACGGATGTTGACAGTCCAGCCGTGCTTCTTGAAGCTGCGCACCATATTGGAAGCAAAGGCAAAGGCCGAGTTGCCCCAGCAGTAGCGGTCGTGCTGCTCACCCGAAACCCCTTCGTTGTAATTGAAGGTACGAACCGGGTTTTCTTCACCATATGGCAAGCGCAGCAGAAAGCGGGGGAAAACCATGCCCACGTAACGCGAGTCTTCGGTTTCCCGGAACCCTTTCCAGCGAATGTATTCCGCTCTGTCCATGTAGCTGGAAACATCCTGAATTTTAGGGATTTCCTCAACACTGTCTTTGCCGAAAAACTGGGGCCCAATGGCGCTGATGAACGGGCAATGCGCCGCGCTGGCCACTTTGGAAACCTCGGTCAGCAGTTCGACATCCGGTGCTGAACGGTCAAACTCGAAGTTGGCCACTACAGCTGAAATTGGCTCACCCCCGGGCGTATCGTATTCCTGGGTGTAGATGTGATTGAAGAAACCAGACTGGGTTGTATCCGGTGCCTCTTCGAAATCTTCGCGCAGGGTTTCCTTGTCGCAATCGAGCAGCTCGATGCGAGTGTTGCTTTTAAAATCCGTTCTGTCTGTCAGGAACTTGAGGCCGCGCCAGGTTGATTCCACCTTTTGAAAGGTGGCGTGGTGCAGCACTTCATCGAGCTGACTGGAGATGGTTTCATCGATTTTGGCGATGTACTGATCGAGCAGGTTCTTGTCAATGCGCTCAATCTGCTCGCCTGCTTCCAGTGCTATTTCAAAAAACACTTTGAGTGCGGCGGTAATGCGCTGATTCGAGGCAACGTCGGCCATGCCTTTCGAATCCTGAAACAGATTGATGTCAATCGGCTGGTCGACGGGTTTCATGTCAACCAGACTGCAAAGCCGGCTGTAGATGCTGCCGTCTTCCTGAACCGTTTCTGCGGTTTGAGTGGTGCTGTCCTGTACAGTCATGTGCTGCTCCTTATTCCTTGGCGTCATCCGCGTCAGCGGTATCAGCCTGTTGCTCGGCAATCAGGGACTTCAATTCATCTTTCAGGGAAGTCAAATCCGGCTGTGAATTCAGAATGCGCTCCACTTCCTTGCGGAAGGAGCTGTTGTCGAGCAAGTTCGACTTGAGGTCTTTAAGCAGATTGCGCATCGACATCAACTGGCTTAACTCGGGAATTTCAGAGGCAACCGTTTCCGGGTGGAACGACTTGAACGACTTGGCGGTAAGGGATACATTGATTTCACTGCCGTCGTCCTTGATGCGGTTGGGCACCGAGTAGTTCATCTCCGGCGCCAGATCAGACATCACTTGCTCCAGATTGGACGAAGTGATGTTGACGCGCTCACGCTCGCTCACATCGCCTTCACCCTTGCCATTACTGAAGTCGCCCATTACCAGCAGCTTCATTGGCAGTTCTTTCTTGACACTGGCGCCTCCAGTCTCGAGATCCAGCGCTATATTGACCCGCGCACGGGGTACTTCATTTTGAAAACTATCAGCCATGCTGTGTACTCCTTAGTCGTGAGGCGGGTCGGTCCCTTACCTCCTTGTTGAACATCCAATGGGTCTTCGTTAGAACCACTCTGCCGCCTGTGCCAGATCAGTGGCGCACATTCTGGCGTGCAGTCTGTCGAGAGTGTCGTTCAGTTCTGCCTGCCGCTCACCCCCGGCGCTGGCAAGCAAGTCTTTGGTCACCAGCCAGGCCTGACGCCAGATGGCCATGGCCAAATCTGGCATCAGCTTCGCCAATTGAAAGTTGTCGACGGCTTCAACCAGTGTGTCGAGCTGCGAACTGGCCAGAGCTGGTTCGGCAGATTCATGACAAAGCTGTGCTTGGGCAAGGCGAATGCGCAAGCTAACAAGGTTCTCCCCCGTCAGTTGGGATCTGAGCCAGGCGAGCGCCGTAGCCAGTGAGCCTTCATCACGCTGTTTTCGCGCCTCGGCAAGAAAGTCCACATCTGACGAGCCGCCCTGACTATTCGAGCTTGCCGCTGTGATCTGTTCGATCCAGGCCAACGCCGCGCCCCCGGCAAAGGGCTCGCCATTGTCGTAGCTCAGTTGCCTGAGCTTGGGCAAGCGCTCCATCAATTCGCGAACCTGAAACTCAATCACCGAGCGAGCACTGCGAAACCCGGCTTTTTGCGCAACCAGCGCCGACAAGCGCTGCAGTTCCATGCAAAACAGGCCGCCAGGCTCCAGAAAGGCATCTTCTGCCGCTTCAAATGCCATGGCCCAGTTCTCACTATCAATGGCGTGGTTAACCTTGTTCAAGCTGGCCTCACGCGGTGGCGGAATGCGGGTTTTACCGTTCTCGTTGGGTGGCAATGACAAGTCGGCCCATTTCACACTGCGCGCAAACGCGGCCCGGCTGCCATGTTTGGATTTTTCCCTGAAATACCCCAACATCTGCTTCTGAAGTTGCAACAGCTGAGCTTCCGATTGAACCGGCCCGGCAGTATCGGGTGATGGCATTTCATTGGACGGTTGAATGGCCCCGGCCGACCCGGAACTCGCGCCTGTTGCTGGCTCGGTAGTGGCTGATACCGCAGGCTTTGGTTGATTCTTACGCAACCAGTCGAACAGGTCGGGCCATCCGAACCCCTCGATCCCTGCCTCACTGGCCGCCGTGGCAAAAAATTCCCAGCTCTCTTTAGCCTCGACGAACAAGGCCTCAGATGCCTTGCTGTCGTGCTTTTGTACAAAATGAAGAATACGAGGCTGCTGTAACCAGCCTATGGCAGATAGCCGTGCTTTCGGCTTTTGCGGGTAGCATTGTTCAGCATCCATCGCCAGCAACCCGGTTAACAGACGCACGCCCCATACCAGACCTTCCAGGCCATACACCCGACCGGCACCCAATATGAAATAAGAGGCAACACGCAGATCTTTGGCTTCCCGGCTGAGAATGTCGGTCGCAAGCGTCAGGATGCGTTCGTAATCAACATCCTGTTTCTTTTCAACTTCGGCCTTGAGCGAACTGAAACGTTCGCCATAGCGCGGGTCTGAACCCGCAGCGTCAGCCGGTAACGGAGCCAGGCATTGGGTGAGCCAGGCATCCCAACTTTTCAGTCCTGAAATTGCTATTGTCATTCCATCTGACTCCACCGTATTGCCACATCCAACAAACGTACATCGGATTGGCCAATCAATTGCTCGGCCCAGTGCCGATGCAGTTGCTCGGTTGTCGACCAATCCGAACCCGGCGCTGGTTTTATAGCCTGTTGCCAGTGTGAGCCTGCCAGCGGGCGGGCCAGTATCCACATTTTCCCGCCGGCGGGGTTCAGAGACCACAACACATCAGGCCGCCATAAACTGTCGCTACCCACGGGCGTGAGCACGTGTAACCAGAACACCAGGCTGACCGGGGCCATATCTTTCGGGCCCAACGGCAACTCCAGATCCGTCATCGGCCGGTGCCGCCGGCTGCGATAGTTGTCTATCAAGTCTCTGCAACCAGCCAGCAGGCGTATTTGCAGCACCGGGTCACCACCGACCAGGTGACTGAGCCAGCGTTGCAAACTGATTTCCGACAAGTACGCCAACGATGCCTTCATCAACTGTTTTCCGGCCGCCATGTCGGCACCGGCTGAAGCATTTCTGAACCGGTCGAAGACACTCAGGTCTGGCAGTTGATCCGGCCAGGCGAGGTCCGCATTGGTCTTGCCAAACTGCATCCAGCTGCCAAAGAATAACGGCGCCGGCTTGAAGTACAATTCGGTATCCGACCACCGGCTAAAATACATAAACGGATAACGCCGGCCGTGGCTGTCCTCACTGGGAAACACATAACCACTCATGCCCTGGCGGTCGTGCCCTCCCACCTGCAAAAAGCCAACTCCGGTGCTGTTTTCAGTTTGAAGGGCGGTGGCGTCTCCTGCCTGCTGTGCGGCCTGCAACGACAACCACTCTTTCAAACTGGCATCGAGCGTCTGAACTTCTCTTGAGCCTGATGCCGAATGCACGTAGTCCGCCCGGTCTGGCAACTTACCCAGAAAACCCAGCGTCACCGGATCCGGACGGACAGCTTCCACTGGCTTTTCTGGCTTGAACCCAAACATCAGCCGGCCCGAAACAGTGAACGGGGCAGTGCCATCTGCCGGAACAGACTCGGGTTCAGTACACTGCCTTCGCGGTCGGCGCGCATCCGAAACCGAACCGATGTCGACCGGCTACCCTGGCCAAATTGCCAGTGCAATTCGAATTCGGTACCGCGCAGATGAGTCACCTCCGCTTCCTGAATTAGCCGGACAAAGGCCCACTGCCCGTTAGCTTCAAAGCTGACCGGTGCAGAGCCATTGCCTGCCCGGGCAAGCACCCGGGCCTGGCTGTTGTTCTGCGACAGCGTCCAGTTGAACTCGCGCCACTCCTGCGGTTCATTCCGATACCGGTAGCCCGCGCCATTCACTTCGATCAAGGCTTCGGTAACACCGGGTACCGGCATTGGATACAAGGCATAGCCCATACCCATTTCCGGCGACCCGGGCTTGAACAGGCCGCGCGACAAACGGTCGGCACCAATCAATGCATCAAAAAACTGGGGGTTAAACGTCAGGCCGCGACCCAACCAGGTCCGGCTACGCCATTGGCCGTTACTGCGCTGCAAAAAGGATTCGAGTTCCTCGCTCACAAACAACCACAATTCCCCCTGACCCGGCTGCAGCAACAACTGGACATCGTGTGGCGTTGCTTCTACTTCAGCCGAGGAAAACGGGAATCGTCCCTGCAGGTTATTGGCATACACCGAGTACACCCGGCTATCCCATTGCTGTTGCAGGGAGCGAGTTGCACTGGCCAGCAAAGCCGACCAGGTCTGTTCGATGGGGGCTGTAAAAGAAGACTCTACCCAGGAGCGACTGCTGTCGGGCATGGCATCCAACAAGGCGTTAATCTCAATCCAGGCAGCGTAAAGCTGTTTGCCACTGGCGTTGCCAGACAGCAAATCGCTCGAATAAAGTTTGGCCTCACGGTCGATGTCGGCCGCTGCCAGCATAAACTCCATTTCCTCAGCCAATGCCAGCATCTGCTCCCGGTAGGCGGGCCAGGCCGGGTTGGTTGACTTGCCGTTCTCGGCCATTACTACCGCCAACAAGGGTTCTGCAGCCGACTTGAACGCAGGCAAAAGAGGCACGGGTACCGGTTCTGCTGCTTCGCCATCACCGGTCAGATCAGACACCAGTGCACTGGCCGCCTGGCCATTGCTGACAGCCGGGTCGGTAATTTGTAACTCCAGGGCAACCCGGTCGAACAGGGCTGTCCAGGGTGCTTCATCACTGCCGAGTGCCTTGATCGCCTGAACTGCATCAGCCATAGAAGCGGGCCTGGGCACCGTTACCGACTGAACAAACTGGGACCACTGCTCGGTATAGTCGGCAAAATAATGCGCACGGACATCCGCACGCAGTTGACGCCACTGGCTGCTGTCGGCGGATTCACCCTCGGTGCCACTGTCCAGCCCCAGTACCCAGTCGCCCCGGGTCGCTGTCTCTGCCAGAGCGTCGATTTCATCGGCGATGTAGGTTTCCCAGGCCGTCCGGGAAAAGGCGCCTGGTACGCGATGCTCTCCTTTCAAGACGCCCTGTACCGAAGAGTCCAGAACGTCATTCAGGCCAGTCGATGCAAACCGGCTGTTACCGGAGGCAACCAGACGTTCGTATATCACCTGGGCGTCGGCATCGGTCACCAGACGATCCTGAGCCTGGGCCACCCAGTCTTGAGAGCCAGACCAGGGGTTAACGTGGCTCTCATCCATCTGGCTGAAAACGTCGACCAGATATAGCTCGATCAGACTCTGCATGCTGCTTTGGCGTTGCTGGTAGCTCAACAACAGCTCATGGTCGGCATAGCTTTCATACCAGAGCTTGCTCAGGTACGTTTTCAGAATGTCGATGTCCTGTCGATCGGTATGGCTGGTTAGCATCAGGTAGCTGCGCAGTGCTTCATAGTAACTTGGCTGCTCGGCAATACGAGTTACCTGATCCAGCTCTGGCCATGACGCTGAATAGGTTTCCAGCTGGGTATGCAACGCCGGGACAATGCGGTCTTCAACGGTCTCAGTCAGCGTCGTCAGCAACAACTGCTGCATGGGTTCGGCGTGAGATTCCACCAGCGAGTAGCGGCGCACAATCTGCAATGGAGAGTAGGTCTGCATTTTTTCCAGTTGCTGATAATGCTCATGCAAGCCCACCAGCGCATCGAGCCGTTCATGGTCTGAGGTACTGGCATCGTGATAGCGTTCCAGCAATCGCTCTGCTTTGGATTCGTAACCGGAGATCAGCAACTGGTTGCTGGTGTAGGTTCCAAACAGGCCTATACCCGTTAATGCGACAATGCCGCTAATCACCATAAAGCAAACCGCCTTCACCGCCCGACTCCACCGTTGCCGCTTGCGATTGCCCCGCACTGCGTTTTGCAACGGAAAAATGACCTCGGTAAACAAGTGGTCTATGAAATAGCTTCGGGTCAGCTCTGTCTGGCGTTTGACGGCAAAAGCCACCTTGGCAAACACGCTTTTGAAGGCGTTTGAGCGGCGTTCTAGCGCAACGCCTTCCTGAGTGCTGGACGTGAAGTAAACCCCTGCGAACCAGGGAGATTCGTGATAGGGGTTATCTTTGAACAGCAGAGACAACAGCTCCATCAGTTTTTCAGTCGCCCCGGAAAACTGATTCGGGAACTGATAAATGGCTACCTTGTCTTCAGGTTTCTGAGCCAGGTTAACTTTTTGCGTCCGTTGCTCCAGCAAGCGGTGATACAACTGCGTTAGCCGGTCATTCAGAACCGCCAGGCCATTGGATGATTTGTCTTCGGTTTCATCCAGCAGGTAAACACCCCAGGGCTGTTTGATTTCCTGTTCACTGAGATCACTGAAAAAAGCTTCGAAGCCCTTCAACAGATCGGACTTTGTGATGACGATGTAAATTGGAAAGGTGACACCCAATTCGGAAATCAGTTCATGCAGGCGATTCTTAAGGTGTTTGACGTGCAGCTCGAGATCGGCCTTCTCAGACGTCAGTATCTGATCCAGTGGCAGCGCCAGCATCAGGCCATTAATGGGCATCTTGGAGCGGTTTGCTTTAAGCACCCGCAAGAAAGACAACCAGTCGTCGTTGTCTTCATCGCTGGTGTAACGGCCTGCGGTATCGATCAGGATCGCCTGGTCAGAGAACCACCAGTCACAATCGCGGGTGCCGCCAATGCCCTGCACATGAAACCGCTGGTCGTCCTTTAACGGAAATTCCAGCCCGGATTGCGAAAACAGCGTGCTCTTGCCCGCGGCTGACGGTCCGATCACCATGTACCACGGCAGCGCATAAAGTGCGCTGTTACCGCGGTATTTAGTGCCCAGATGAGAGCCTTTCAGCGCGTCCAGAACATCGGAAATTTTGCTTTGAATGGCGTCCGATGAACCACCGCTCATGGCGTCGAGTTGTTTTCTCAGCTTCCTGCCGCGACGCCATTTGTACAGGGCTGTTACCAGCCAGATCAGCAGAAAAACCCCCACCACAACGCCCATGGCGATGAATTTCAGGCGAGAGGAATTCAGCCCGACGTGGTGCCCTGCAAACCAGATGATGACCAGCACCGCAACAAGACCGACAACCGCGCCGGAAGCCCGCGACAACAATACATCCTTGAACCGGAACAGAAGTCCCATTGCGCTAGCCATCGGCCTGATCTCCATTCACAACCTGGGTGCTTGTCTGATACTGCAAAAGCCGGTCGGCACTGCCTGACAGTGCTGACTTCATCAACCCGCCATAGGTGAGAAAGAGTGCCACCAGCAATGCGCCGCCTACCGCAGCCATCACCCAGTAAGGCTGATTACCGCCAATACGGTAAACTAACTGACGCTCCGGTACCGCCTGATCGGCCAGTTCACGGTTTACCGGGCCGCGCAAGTCATCCAGCTGAGCGCGAAATGTGGATATATAGGCCTGTAACTGGTCGAACCCTTTTAGCGTATAACTGCCCTGGTACCCAAACTGAAGGCAACTGAAATACAATTCTGCGACGGCACGGTGTTCAGGCAACCCGCGTCGCAGTTCATCGAGGCGCGCAAAGAAGCCTTCACCGGCATTACTGTCACCGAAGTATTCCACACAGAGGGGTTTGACCATCCAGTCGAACTTATGTGGCCAGCGGGATGACATTACCCGCTCATCAACATAGGCGGCCATGCAATAGCGAACATCACGGGTAACAGCACTTGGCCACTGATGCTCAAACGCTCTGCGCTCCAGCTCGACAAACGCCTGCTCCAGATCCGCTCGCAAAGAGCTTTCGACCAGATCGGCCTGTTCCGGCTGACGCAAGGGTTCAACCAGATTGAAAATGGGGGAACAGCTTTCTACCAGCACCGCTTCCATGTCGTGAGACCGGGTATCCATGATTTATTCCTCAATGACCAGCAGCTCGACATCCGCCGACACAAAGTCACCCAGGCCAAAGGCAGCGAACTGCCCGGCTCGTCGAATGTCGGCCCAAACAGGGCTGGATTTATCGAGCAGGAAATACTCGCATTCAGACTTGATGCGAATTTTTTGTGGCAACCGCTGAGTGTGCTGCAATGGCAAGCCAGGCAGGGCATTGGACACCATAGTCTCGATCTGATCGGGTGCACCGAGCTTGAAATATTGCGGAAACCGGGTGAACCAGGTGGGGTCTGAACCGGAGTGACGCACCGACAGATAGAACGTACAACGATCGGCCGTCGCTTCCGACAAGGCCGATGATTCATAACGACCCGGAGCAATACTGGTGAAAACCAGGCCATCGGCTGAACGCTGACGATCCACACCCAGCACTTGCCGCATGGCCGTATTCAGGGACGCAAAGGTATCGGTTAGTTGATCGTGCTGATAGCGGACACTCAGCGGCAATTCATCCGGCATCAGTTGCAGCGCAAGCCGGTCGTGACTGCGCACCAGTAACTTGTATAACTCAAAGGGTGTTTGCTGGGGATGCTGCTCAAAGGTACGCAGTTCAGCCAGTGTCGATACCAGCTCGGCCTGGAGCAAGTAGTCAGCCATTTCAGTGGCAGTCATGCTGCTCAGATCGCCAAGCTTGAGCCGACGCTCCTGCAGGCTACGAAACTGGGATTGCAGCAGGTCGACGAGGTTAGTAACCATCTGCTTTAATCGCGCCACCGAACCCACTTGCAGTAACGGCGGAAGGAAGGCTTCGTCGAGTTGGTACTCGGCATCATAACGTCGGGTTACCCGGGCCAATGGCATGGAGACCATATTGTCCTGCGCCTGGAAGTCGGGCTGGAGTTTCAAGTTTGGGCGGGCCAGCAGTACTTCCCGGCGACGCCCGGCATCGTACACATCTTCCAGATCGGTATAGTCGGACGTCCAACCCGTCAGCCGGCCATGTACCTCATAGCCGGTAATGGTATCGGCCAGCTCATTGCGTGGCAGCATCAGGCACAGGGTTAAGGATTCGTGATCAAACTGTGTCAGATCCAGAAATACCGGACCATCGGTTTCGCGACGGTAGTCGACGACCCGCCCGTCAGGCAAGAGCGCCTGACAACGGACCAGGTCGAGACGGCCATTCAGCAGCGCGGCCTCATCCCAGATCAATTCACCCACGCCCCAGCTGTAGGGTTGCTGCCAGCGTGAACGCAAATGCTGCGTGCGGAACTGATACTGATCCCAGGCTTGAAAATGCTGCTGCCCCAAAAAGACGCCTTCAGCCCACACTACTTTCCTTAACCCTTTCATACTTCTCCCTTATCACACAACACAGTGCCTCTCGATTCCCGGAACACCGAAGACAGCACAGTGGGATGCAAGCCTTCCCGGCTCGTTTGAATGTCGTCAATGCAATGAATCAGAGTGCCCGCTCGCTCAGGTAAAATCTGACTCAGCCAGCCCGGCCGTGCTTAGCGATACTCCAACTCAACGCGATTGCCATCGAGCTTGAGCGTCATGTTTGTCGACGCGCGAATAAAGCCGTGATTCACCTTCCTGTGGGCACGCCACTGACCATCGTCGTTTCGAAAATAGGCAACGACGCCGGCGTAGCGGGCGCGCTCGGCTTTCTCAATGGATACGGTTCGGGAGAGAGATGGTTCAACCGTTATTTCATGCAGGGAAACCAACGTGTCAGCCAAAATCTGTTCATCGGCTTTCCACATGTCGTCGAACTCGGAGCGCTCGAACAAGACGGGATCGGTCAATTGATAGACGCGCACAACAACGGCGTAGGCGTCGCCGGATTCATCGAGATTGATCGCGCGTGAGGCATCGACCGAGAAATTCAGTTGAGGTGTAGCGCAACCGCTGAGTGCGACAAATGACAGTACCGCAAACAACCATGCACCGAGTGACTTGCTGAGCATCCTGGCTCTCCCTTAAGTCGTCAGTTGCTGTCCTTCAATAGCGCGCAGACAGACCGCTGCAGCGCCAACTTCATTGGCGGATTTAGAACAGAACGACCGCCTGACTGATGCGCACCGTATTATTCTGAACGCAACCTTGCACCTATTTTTTTAACCAATTCTTTTTTTTGTGATCGAGGTCTACTTTGAAATTTGCGCTGGCGATGGGTTCGGTGGCATTCTCGCTCGCCATGAGAAAGGGCGGACAGTACGCCTGCAAGTACTCCGGGCCCTATGGATGCCCGAGAAGGAACCGCTACCACAAGGATGCACCATGCTGAACCGAATTCAGGCGCTGTTGTGCCTAGTGTTTTTCTCCATCCCCGCCTGGTCTGTTGAATGGGATCAGGCCTTTTTTTCCGCTGGCGGCTCTGCTCTGCTTGCAGCGCAGCCCGACGAAGACGACTACCCTCTGGCTGCAGGGCTGGCGATACATGCCGACTATCAGGTACCGGTGTTTGTTGAAGGACATACCCGGGCTTACCTGATGGCTGCGCTCGACTGGTCCCGTTTCCGGCCTGATGTAGATGACTCCATGCACGGTTCATCTTCCTATGGCATCACCGCTACTGCTGGCCTGTTGCAAGACATCCAGGCCGGTGACCGGTTGCTCTGGATCGGCGGCGGCCTCGGATTACAGAGTCTGCACCGTTTCAACCATTATTCCTGGGAGAAGAACGGGACGATCTGGAGTCAGGCCCGCTATGGCGATGAACAGAATTTTGCGCTGATGCTTCAAGGCCAATTGCAAATTCCGGTCACACCCAATCTTCGTATTGATACCCACGTCAACTGGCCTGTCAGCCAGCCGGGTTTGGCGACGTTCCGGCTGGGCGCCAGCCTGGAATTCAAGTAACACACCCATGCATTCCCTGGACGGTACTTTACCGGTGACTGTTCAGAACGCTTGTTTCATGTTTAAGGAAGAGCCATGAAATCCTCACCTTTACTTATATCGTTGCTAACTGCGCTTCCAATGCTGGCAGCTTGCGTTGGTGACTATCCGGACCTGCCGGAGGAGTACCAGAACAAAGCACCCTCCATTAAGGGCCTCGACACCGTGAGCCTGACCGAAGGGACCATCAACCGGGTCGATCTGACCATCACTGACGATCGCAACGCCGTCTCGGAACTCGACATTGAATGGTCGATAACCACCGAACCCGAAATTGCCATTACGCTGTCGCCAGACAGCAGTTCTGCCAGTGTGGACATTCCCTGGCTGGCCGATGACACGCTCAAAGCCCGACTCACCGTCACGGCGACTGACGTGGAAGGTGAGTCGTCTCAGGCCAGTGTTGAACTCGATGTACTCAAGCAACGGTTGCTGGTCGTGCAAGCGGAAAAAGAGCGGCAAGGCGATGGTGATCTTTACCGGGTCGGTTATCCGGAAGCCAACCCACAACGGCTGACCGACCCGATTGCCGTAAATGAATCGATTGAGCAGGTAAAGCTTTCGCCCAATGGCCAGCGCCTGGCCTTTGTTCGTCGGCATACCAGCGAGGCCGATACACTTATGCTCGCTGAAACCAACAGCGGCAGCAAAGCGAGCATCGACATCGCGTTGGAAGCAACCGAATCGATTCGCCAGCTTCGCTGGAGCACCAGTGGCCGGTGGCTGGCGATGGTCACAGCAACCAGTGGTACCAGCCCGGTCCTTCGCCTGCACCTGCTCGATACAAACGAAGGCCAGGCACCGCGTGAGACAGTACTGCCGCTATTGAACGAAAACGCCTATGACTGGAGCAATGACGAAAGCCAACTGGCCTATCACAACCGCCAGAGCCGACTGGTCTGGCTGAATCTGTCCGATGACACCAGCCACACCGTATACGACCCGGCGGATACCGGTGTTGCCGGTGCCCCGCCCTTTGTCTGGCACCCGGATGACTCGGTGCTTGCCTACCTGGGCGCCGCCGCAGCCAACGGCAGCAAAGCGGTTTTCATTGCGCAGCCGGATGAAGCTGCAATAACAGAGGTTGCGGTTTCCACCCGCTATGGTACCCATGTCGCGTCACTGTCCAAGCTGACCTGGTCGCCTGAGGGGAACTTCTTAACTTACCTGGGTGACCTGCAAAGCAGTGGTGCTGTTGAACTGTTCAATTTTTACTGGACTGACTACCAAAATGGCACTGAAGCGGTGGATGCGCAGGTCAAAGTCAGCGGCAATCTGGTTAGCGCCGGTGACGTGAGCGATTATATCTGGAACCCGGATGAAACCCGGCTGGCCTATAAGGCAGACCAACTCGAAGACGGTAAAATTCAACTGTTCGCGTCAGACCTTGATGGGGGAAGCAATCGACAACTGACCGACCTCTCAGGCACCCTAACGGACCTGTTCTGGGGCTGGACGGAAACGGGGCAACTGCTTTACGGCTACAGCCGGTTTGAAGGTGCGCTGCCCTATCGCATCACCTTGCTGGTTATCGATGCCCAGGCCCAACTGAGCAACCGGGTTATCACCGATGCGCTGAGTAGCGACAGCGCTACACAAGCCTTGGGCAACATATTGCTGTCGCCTGATCGGCAATGGCTGGCCATTCCCTCCTTTACAGCAGCAACACAACAAACCAATGTCTATGTTTTGAACATCGCCGAAGAACGCCTTAGCCAACTGTCTGCATTGAACAACCACGAGAAGAATTCCACCTTCGCCTGGTCACCCAACAGCGACGGGGTGTTATACCTGACGCTGGATGACGACGACATTGGGCAACGACTGGTATTCCAGCCACTAGCAACACTGCCGGCACAACAAGACATCTCTCTGATGGGCGAGTTAGCGCCAAACGGTACGATTCATCAGTTTCAAATCGCAAGATAGACAGACGCACGTGGCAGGAGGTTGAGACCGACTGCCTGCCGACTGGCTAATAATGAATATCAGCTCAAGCTGAAGAAGGGCATCGCAAACAGGATGAACACAAGCGGCAAAATTAACAGAGCCGTTGCCACAGGTTGTTGCCGGGTTCGCCAAATGGCAAACACAATGGCCAGCGGCGGTACCAGTGTCGCTAGGCCCCAGGCGGCAGAATGACGCATGGCTTCTACAACCGTCAGGGTGTAGCCGATTAGCATTAAGCTAACGGCCAGCAAGAAGACTGTGACCATCATGACCGGTCACCCTCCTTTGTGGTTTCCAGATGCGGGCTCAGAATGCGATACAACTCGGGGCGATGCTCTGCAATCTCTTTATTACTCAGACCTTCAAGTGAATGCGGGTATTTCAGCCAGGCATCGGTCGCGTGCAGAAAATACTCTGGCTCACGCCCCACTTCGTTTCGGCTGGGTTTGTAGTAAGGTACGGCGACTCGTATGTCGGCAGGTGTATTCAACCGGGCGCGCTGTTGCAACTGATCGATTATGGCTTCAATGGACCGGCCGGTATCAAACACATCGTCGACGATCAGCAGTGAGTCTTCCCGGGTGACGTGTTTAACAAGGTAATCGAGCCCGTGCACCCGCACCGAGCGGCTTTGCTGATCGATACCGCTGTAAGATGACGTGCGAATGGCGATGTTGTCGGTCGACACGCCGTGATACTCCAGAAACTCCTGCACGGCAATGCCCATGGGCACCCCACCCCGCCAAACGGCGATCATGAAGGTGGGCCGAAAACCGGAATTGAGAATCTGCGCTCCCAGTCGAAAGGCGTCTTCTAACAGGCCCTGGGCACTGAGGTATTGTTTTTTGGCCATAAAATCATTAGCTTCACTGGATGAGTCCCTATAATCCCACCGACCCGAGCCCCCGGCAAGCCATGACCGATACGGATACCCATCGCAACAAACGTTTTCTGGATGAAGCCCAACTGATCGAAGACGCCTTTCGCCTGGGCGTTCAGGTCTATGAAAGTGGCTTTCGACCCAACTTTATCGTCGGTCTGTGGCGCGGTGGCAGCACCATCGGCATTTACGTTCAAGAATGCCTGCAAACGCTCGGCAACAAGACCGACCACATTGCGCTGCGCACGTCCTACCGGGGCATGGACCATTATTCCGATATGATCGCCTCGCCGGAAACGCACATCCGCGTGCATGGCACCCAGTACCTGCTCGATAACCTCAATGCGGATGACCGCCTGTTGATCGTCGATGACGTCTTCGGCACCGGCCACAGTGTTCAGGCCGTGCTGGGCCGTCTGAACAAGCACCTGAAACGAAACATGCCCGCCGACACCCGCATCGCCACCCTCTACCAGCGCCCAGCGACGCAGCAGACCGATCGCAGACCCGATTTTTGCCTGTACGATACCGACGACTGGCTGGTATTCCCCTATGAAATGACGGGCCTGACTCGCGCCGACATTGACCAGCACAAGGGTTACCTGTCGAACATATTGGACTCGGTGGAGGGCAACTGACTCAGCCAAGTTTCGGAGTTCGCGGCTAAGTTACGTTGCCAGTCGCCCGCACCGGCCACCAGGTAGGGCTATCGAGGGTCGGCGTAAACCTGTCCATGGCGGTCCGACGATTCGGGCCTGGACCGCAGGATATGAATCCCTTCCATGGGATTCACCCTTCGGGCTCGCTTCGCTCATGCTAAAACGCTCCCGGCGTTTTAGTCCTTGCTGCGGACCACCCTCGATAGCCCTACCTGGCATCCGGTGCTAATCCTGTGCTAGCGAACTCCGAAACTTGAGTTGAATATTTAACCAAACTGGGCCCGTTTCGCCGACAGAGTTTCCTTCCAGTCGGTAATGGCTTCGGTTTCCGGTGGTGATTCAACGCTGAGACCCTCACGCGCCAGTACCTTACCCATGCTCATGACCTTGCCTTTATGCAGCATGGCCATGCGCGCATGGCCGATCGAGTGCAGTGTTTTTTCGTGGTAAAAACGCTGCTCGAAGTAGGCGTATTTCTCATCCCAACAGCGCAATTGAACTTCCAGGGTGACCTGACTGAGCGGCGCAAACTCACGAATATAGGTCAGTTCCTGTGCATTGAGCACGGCCCGGTAACGGCCCTTCAGAAAGGCACGCCCGAGCCCGGTATCGATCAGCCATTGAATGCGGCACAGGTCGCCAAAGGAGAAGTAGCGAGCCGCCGTCAGGTGAAAATTGAGATCCATATCGTGCAACCAGACCCGATACCGGTGTCGAACCGGGGCCAAGGGGTCGCCGCTGGGTCGACGCATCAGCGCCCGCAGGAGTAACAGGAGAAAACGACCCACGAGATTCATTGGCAATCCTTCAACAGTGCGTTATTCAAACGATCGTTTGAAACCAGCGCACATGCTGCCTGCCAGAGACGAAAAGATCAATCGGGCTGGTCGGATTATCGCCCTTCAATGCTGCCCAGCAGGGATTCAAAACGACCTTCCTGCCGTTTTTTCCGGAATTCCGACACCGACAGGTCGAGCCACTGCTGGCCGGTCAGGCCCAGCAGGATCCGATCGGTCACCGGCAGCATCTCTTCAAGATGGTGCGTGACCAGCAATACCGTGCAACCCAGCTCTGTCTGCATGTCCCGAACCCAGTCGAGCCCTTCCTGGCGCAATGCCGGATCCAGCGATGAAAAGGGCTCGTCAAGCAGCAGTACGGGCTTGCGCTGCAGAAACACCCTGGCCAGCGCCGCCCGTTGCTGCTGACCGCCACTGAGCTGGCCCGGTGTGCGGTCAAGCATTGACTGCAACTCGAAGCGACGCGCCGCTTCCTCCACCTGATGCTGCTGATCATCTGTCAGCCGCCCCGAGCGTGATAGCCCCAGCGCCAGGTTTAGCCGCACACTCAGATGATCAAACAGGTTGTGACTTTGGAACAGGATGCCAAACGGCCGTTCATGCACGGGCACCTGCATTACCGAGCGCCCTTGCCAGTTCACATCTCCCTGAGCCGTGGCTTGCAGCCCCATCAGGACGTTCAGCAAGGTCGACTTGCCGAGACCGCTGGCCCCGACAATGGCCATGAGCTCACCGGCCTTCAATTGAAACTGCCAGTGAAACGCCTGATCGCCCAGGCGAGCCGACAGGTTAGTCACGTCAAGCATGGCCTCGCCCTCTTGCCCATTCTGCCAGCCCCAGTAACAGGGCACACAGCCCCAGCAGCCCGACCATGAGCTGGGCTGCCAAAGTCATTTGATAACTGCCCATGGCTCTGAAAATCATCAGTGGCAGGGTCACAAAATCCAGTTGGCCAACCAGCGCCGCTACGCCCATGTCACCAAGGCTCAGCACCGCACTGAGCGCCAACGCCCAGGTCAGCACCGGCCACAGCACCGGCCAGTACACAAAGCGCACCGCTCCCCAGCGGGAGAGCCCGAGTACACGGGTCAGCCGCTGATACTGGTTACGCGCTGCTGCGGTACGTGCCTTGATTGGCTGTAAAATCAGTGGCATGGCCATCAGGGCATTGATCCAGATGATCAGCGGCCAGGTCGACTGGCGTGCCCAACCCAGCCGCAAGCACAGCAAAAAGAGGCCGGTGGTCAGCACCATGGCGGGCATCACCAATACCCCAAAATCAAGCCAGAGACTGCGCCGGCGTGCCGACTGAACCGAAACACAGCGACTGAGCGCCAGCAACACAGCCACCAGAGCACTGAAGCTGGCAATGCCGAGGCTGGTTACCAGCGCTTCATTCAACTGACCCGGCCACTGCCAGTTTGCTCGCAGCGCTCGCTGTATCAGCGCCAGGTAGGGCGCCAGCAAGGTCAGCAGCAAAGTGACGATAGCCACCCGCTGCAGCGCACTGGCCCGCTGCATGCCGGACCGGGCGGGCTGGGCTACGGTCTCCATTGACCAGACTTTGTTATGCCCCAGCAAGGCCATCAACCCCAGCGCTATGGCACCGTGAAACGCCGCATAGAGCGCCGCGCCACGGGCGTCGAAATCGTATTTCAGCGCCTGATACACCGCCACTTCCAGGTTGGTGTTGGCCGGGCCACCGCCCAGTGTCAGAACCACCGTAAAACTGCTGAAACACAGCAGCGCAATCAAAACAAACACGGGCCCGGTGGCGGTCTTGAGAATCGGCCATTCGATCCGGTGTAACCGTTGCAGGGTCGATAACCCGAGCACAGTCGCCAACCGGCGATGATGCAGCGGCACCTGGTTCAGCCGATCCCACAGCAACCGAACGGCAAAAGGCCAGTTCAACGCCACATGCGCCAGCAGGATACCGGGCAGGCCATACACCGTCGTTTGCAGTGGCCACCAACCCTGGCGACCGAACAGCGCGACGATGCCCAGCACCACAGCCAGTACCGGCAACACAAATGCCAGGTTCAGAAAACCAGCCAGTAACCACTGGCCACGAAAGGGTCGCTGAGCCAGAGACCAGGCAAAGGGCAAGGCAAGCACTACCGACAACAGCGCCGACAACGCGGCCTGCAGAACCGAGAATCGGATAATCTGCCACAACCAAGCGTCGAAATAGCTCGACCACCCATACCCCTGGCCCGGATGCAACGCCATGCCGACCAGAGCCAGCATCAGCGTCAGCAGCAGGGCGCCGGTTCCAAGCCGGGCCAGAACAAGTGGCAGATTCACAGCTTGGCTAACCTTACTGGCTGGCCGCCGTGCGCCATTCACGAATCCAGTTACGGCGGTTTTCGGCGACGGTTTCACTGTCGAAGTACAGAGTTTCGGGTCTGGCCATGCTGTCATAAGCTTCAGGCGTCTTCGCGCCATCCAACACTGGCCACATCCAGTTGGTGCCAGCCATCACATCCTGAGCCGGTTTGCTGATCAGAAAGGCCAGAAATTCACGCGCCCGCTCCGGCTGATCAGACGAGGCCAGCGCCGCCGCCACTTCGATCTGCGCATAGTGGCCTTCGCTGAATTCGGCCGCCTGGTACTGATCGGTGTCTTCATAGGTCATGTGGTAGGCCGGAGAGGTAGTGTAGCTGAGTACGACATCGCTCTCGCCTTCCTGAAACAGGGCATAGGCCTCACTCCAGCCCGGGGTAACCGTTACGACCCGCTCCTGCAGGGCTGCCCAGGCGTCATCGGCTTCATCGCCGAATACCGACTTCATCCACAACATCAGCCCCTGGCCGGGCGTGCTGACGCGTGGATCCTGATAAATAACACTGAGATCGGAGTCGTATACCAGCTCTTCGAGCGAGGCAGGCACGTTATCGACGCGGGTCTGGTCGTAAACAAAGGCGAAGTGACCGTAGTCGTAAGGCACGAATTCAGAGTCCTGCCAGTCGTAGGGCAAGCTCAGGTGACTGGTGTCCAGCCCGTGGGGGAGGGTCAGGTTCAGGGCGCGAGCCTCGGCGATCAGGGCGTCGTCGATGCCGAGCAGAATATCGGCCTGGCTGGATGACCCTTCAAGGCGCAGGCGGTTAAGCAGGGCCACACCGTCTTCAAGGCCAATGAACTCAACATCACAGCCGCATTCCGCTTCAAAGCCCGCTTCGATCTGGGGCCCCGGGCCCCATTCGGAAACAAAGGATTCGTAGGTATAGACTGTCAGGGGCTCGGCATGGACCGCCAGCGCCAGTGTCATCAGGGAGGCCGTAGCTACGGCAGGTTTTACAATCATCATAAGCATTCCGGTTCAATGTTAAACATCACAATGACCGGCGCATGAGCCGTGGGCAAAAACGCCAACGTGACTCATAGGGGAAAGGTTGATCGGTGCAGACCCTGCCAGAAAGCGCCCGGGTCCCACCTGTCGTCTCAACTCCCTACGCCAGCATTAACTGGTTCAGGTTCGGCGGGTGAGTCTCAGCCCTGTGGCTTGCCTGGTTCAGCAAGCACCGCAGTAGGCACCCCGGCGAGAACGCTGCGAGCGAGCGAGCAGAGAGTCATTCACCCTCTCTGTCGTGCTCTGGCCGGGCACCAACAGTGCCCGACTGGCGTGCATTCTACTGAAGTCGCCAGAGAAACCCAACTTCTGACACAATGGGCATAGATAATGTCGGTATCCGCTTATGACCATTGCGCTGTTTGAAGCTCTGAATGAAGTAAAAGACACCCTGCCCGGGCCATTGAAAATAACGGCCTGGCCCGGTGGCGAGTGCAACCGCCTGTTTCAGATCCAGAGTCCGTCACAGCAAGTGGCCTTGCGCCTGAATCATTCGGAGGTGCCATCGCTAGGGGTCGACCGGCGTCGTGAAATCAACATCTTGTTGAATCTAAGTAACGAGCCCTGGTCACCCAAACTCATTGCCGCATGTCCACGCTGGCAACTGTGTCACTGGGCCCCGGGTGAGGCTGCACCCAGCGGTGAGGCCGCCGACCTGGAGTCACTGACACTGGCGTTACAGCAGGTACACCATCACAGGCCTCAGGGCGAGCCGCTAAACGTGGCCTTGCAGGTCCAGCATTTGCTCACTCATGCCAAACCGCTGCCGGCGCATATCCATACGTTTCTTCTGGATCAATGCCAGGCTTATTCGTTTGTTAAACAGCCGGTACTGTGCCACCACGACTGGCACCCGGGGAATTTACGGGTAAGCGGGCCGGAGTGGACCCTGTTGGACTGGGAATTTGCCGCAGCGGGCGACCCGGCGATGGATCTGGCAGGCGTGTGCCTGGGGTTCGACCTCTCCGAACCCCAGGCAACAGTCCTGGCCGATAACCTGGGCATCAGCGAGCCGAGGCTACGCGAAGCACAATGCCTGATGAGCGCTCTGGCCATGGTCTGGTACCGGGCCAACCCCAGACTTGCCGGGGCCGCCTCGACCAGTGCCGAACAATGGTACGAAGACTGGAGCCAGATTAGCTAGCTAACTAAGGACCTCAGCCACTGCTGCGACAAACCGGTCGATCATGTCGGCGGTTATGTCCAGATGGGTCACCAGCCGTATCTTCTGGCCGCCCGCCGTTAATATGCCCTGTTCTTTCAATGCGGCCTGCAGCGCCAGCCCCTTTTCGTGCGATTCGAGCTCGATATACACCATGTTGGTGTTGACCGTCGCACTGACGATGCCCGGTAAGACACTCAGCTCAGCGTGCAACCGCTCCGCATTGGCATGGTCATCGGCCAGACGGTCGATGTGATGATCCAGGGCGTGATCGATAGCCGCCGCAACAATACCCGCCTGGCGCATGCCCCCACCGACCATCTTGCGCCAGCGTCGTGCCTGCTTGATCAGTTCGGCCGAGCCAACCAGCACCGACCCTATGGGCGCACCCAGCCCTTTCGAACAACAAATGCTGACTGAATCGGCCGATTGCGACAGCTCAGCCACCGACTGACCGCTGGCGACGGCTGCGTTAAACAAGCGGGCGCCGTCCAGATGAACGTTTAGCCCGTGCTGGTCGGCCAGTTGCCGCACTCGCCCGATAAAGTCGCGCGGCATCACCCGGCCACCGTGGGTGTTTTCCAGGGCAATCAGCCGGCTGCGCGCAAAGTGGCTGTCATCGGGCTTGATCATCTGCATCAGGGTATCCAGCGGCAGTGTGCCATCGGCTTGCACCGGCATGGGCTGGGGCTGAATGCTGCCCAGCACAGCAGCGCCACCGGCTTCGTAGTAATAGGTGTGGTAATTCTGGCCCACCAGGTACTCGTCGCCGCGCTGGCAATGGCTGAGCAACGCCACCAGATTGCTCTGAGTGCCGGTTGGCAGCAGCAGCGCGGCTTCTTTACCGGTCAGATCGGCCATGCGGGCCTCCAACCGGTTAATGCTGGGGTCGTCACCGAACACATCATCGCCGACCTCGGCGCGGGCCATGGCGTCGCGCATGGCGTCAGTAGGCCGGGTAACGGTATCGCTGCGTAAATCGATCAGCGGCTCTTGCTTTGAATGACTCATAGGATGTCCTGTCTGCGGCGTGCTTAAAACGTGTGTCTAGGGAGTCTCTGGCATTGCATTCAACCAAAAACACCCCACTTCCGTACAGTGATAATACCGTGTAACCCGCTTTTCGCTGTATTGACTACACTGCCGGGTTCACACCTTCGTTCCATAAAACCGATTTTTTAAGGGAGACCACCCGCAATGGCTAAAATTACCCTGCAAGGCAACCCGGTTAACACCGTTGGCGATCTGCCCGCTGTCGGCGCTAACGCCCCCGACTTCACACTGACCAAAACCGACCTGTCGGATCTGAAGCTCAGCGACCTGGCCGGTAAAACGGTGGTATTGAACATATTCCCCAGCGTTGACACCCCCACTTGCGCGACCTCGGTACGCAAGTTCAACGAAGCACTGAGCAATCTGGATGGCGTGGAGGTCGTTTGCGTCTCGGCCGACCTGCCGTTTGCGATGCAGCGGTTTTGTGGCGCCGAAGGCCTGGAGCGCGTTACCAACGCCTCTGTCTTCCGCAGCGAATCCTTTGGTAAAGACTACGGTGTGACCATTGCAGACAGCCCGCTTAAAGGCTTGATGGCGCGTTCCGTTGTGGTCATCAAAGACGGCAAGGTGGCCCATACCGAACTGGTCGCCGAGACTGCCGATGAACCGAACTACAATGCAGCGCTGAAAGCCGTAGGCTGAACCAGGCAGTTTCCGTGCATTAAAAAAGGGCCTCAAGGCCCTTTTTTATTGAACAAAGCAAGTCTTGCAGTCACCTCACTGGTGGTGACCACCGGCGCCATGCACGTGGCCGTGGGCTATTTCTTCAGGCTCTGCGTCACGCAAGCTGACCACTTCCACATCAAAGGTCAGGGTTTTACCGGCCAGCGGATGGTTGGTGTCCACATCAATGAACTTATGCCCGACTTTAGCCACCAGCACATGGCGGGGGCCCTGCTCGGTGTTCACCTGAGCGATCATCCCCGGCTTCCATTTTTTAGCGCCCATCAGGTGCTTGGCCGGTACCCGTTGAATCGCATCCGGCTTGCGTTGGCCATAGGCCTGATCGGGTGTGAGGGTAACGCTTACCGAATCGCCCGCTTCCTTGCCTGCCAGCGCCTCGGCCAGACCGGGCAAAATGCCGCCGTGCCCGTGCAGATAAACACTGGGTTCGCCACTGCGGCTGGACTCCACCGTTTCACCGGTTTCATCACTCAGTATGTAGTGAAAGGTCACTACGGTATTCTTTTCAATGGGCATACTTCACCTGTTATCAACGTCGGGCCAGAGGAAGCATTGAACTTCCAAAGCGCGCATTATACCTGCCCTATCCGGCCATACCAGCGCTCAGATGGCACCTCTGGTTTCCCGTCGCAGCGACAACCACGAGTGCACAGCCACCGCGCCCAGAATGGCACTGCCCCCGACCAGTGTCAGCGGCGGAACCGCCTCGTTCAATACCCACAGAACCCATACCGGCCCCAGCACGGTCTCGATCAGTAAAAACAGACTGACCTCAGGGGAAGGCAAGTAGCGCGTCGCCATCATCAGCAGTACCGAAGCAACCGGCATCTGTACCAGCCCCATAACGGCAAGCCATCCGTACTGAGCTGGCTCAAGCTCCAGCGGAGACGACAGCGGCCAGGACAGAATCGCCAGCACAATACCGCTACAGGCAACGACCGGCATCTTCGGTAAATCTGGCATGCGTCTCAGCAATGTGAGCATCAGCCCCATCAGAAGTGCCAGAATAATCGCCAGTAAATCCCCCAAGCTACCGGGTTTACCCAGCGACCCTGAGAACACCACCAACACGCCAGCTACCGACACCGCAATGGCAACCCAGGTCCGCAACGCCACCCGCTCACGCAGCAGCAGCCATGAAAAGAAAGCGGCAAAAAAAGCGGAACTGCTGAGAATCACCACGGTGTTGGCCGCAGTGGTATGGCTAACACTGAAAACAAACAGCCCCGAATTAATGCCATAAAGCAGCGTGACCAGCAACGCAGCGCCACCATGTGCCCGATATAACCGCCACTGTTTACGGTTACCACTCAGCTGAATAAACGTCGTCACCGACACGCATATCAAGGTACCCCGCCAGAACGCAATGTTCATTGGTTCTGTACCGGCGAGACGCACCAGTAACGCATCGAAACTGAGCACCACCACACCCAGTGTGGCGATCCAGATTCCCTGGCGATGATCCAGTTTGGGTAGGGACATTAGGTTTCCTTTTAGAACGCTTTAGCTTTAGTCAAACGACAAGAAACGCGCAACTGGCTAGCCTTCGGTGCTGGTCATGTCACTGCAGGGGCGTCTGCAGCAAGGATGCTGCAGCCGAGTCCCCATGGATGGGTTTACGGCGACCCTGCAGGGGCATGACCAGTGCCGAGGGCGGGTTTGACCAACGATGTGACAGACGCGGTTATAGCGACTGCTACTGGGCAACGTCAAACCGCAAAGGCGGTTTCGAGCAAGGCTTGAGTGTAGGGGTTTTGAGGGGAATTAAACACCTGTTCAGCGGGGCCATGCTCAACCACCTTGCCATCTTTCATCACCATAACCGAATGGCACAGGGCTTTGACGACTTTCAAATCGTGGCTGATAAACAGATACGACAGACCGTAATCGGCCTGCAACCGCTTGAGCAACTCGATCACCTGGAATTGCACCGTTCTGTCAAGCGCCGAGGTGGGTTCATCGAGAATGATAAACCGTGGCCGCATGATCAGTGCCCGGGCAATCGCAATGCGCTGGCGCTGACCACCGGAAAACTCATTCGGGTAGCGAAACCGCATTTCAGGGTCAAGCTCCACCGCCTTCAAGGCTTCGATCACCGCTGCATCGCGCTCTTCAGGCTCGCCGATCCTGTGGATATCCAGCCCCTCGCGAACAATCTGCTCCACCGATAACCGCGGACTCAGGCTGCCATAGGGATCCTGAAACACAATTTGCATGCGCTTGCGCACCGGGCGCAACGCCTTGCGATCCAGCCCCTGCAGCGACTGCCCTTCAAAATCCAGTACACCCGCGCTTTCTTCGAGTCGCAGTATGGCGCGGGCCAGCGTCGACTTTCCCGAACCGCTCTCACCGACAACGCCCAGTGATTCACCCTCATGCAAGGTAAAATCGATGCCATCAACCGCTTTCACATGCCCGATCGTGCGTCGCAGAATACCGCGCTGAATCGGAAACCAAACCCGAACATCTCGCCCGGTCAGCAACGGTTTTTGCTCGCCTTTCAGGGGCTCTGGCGGGTTGCCCGGCTCTGCGGACAACAAAGACTGAGTGTAGGGATGCTGTGGCGCGTCAAACACCCGATCGGTTGGCCCGGCCTCAACTACCCGGCCCCGCTCCATGACGGCCACCTGCTGGCAAAACCGTCGCACCAGTGTCAGATCATGAGTAATGAACAGAACCGCCATACCCAATTCCCGCTGTAAATCGGCAATTAGCTCCAGAATCTGCGCTTGAATGGTCACATCGAGTGCTGTTGTGGGTTCATCGGCAATCAGCATTTC
>ERZ1699650.106-NODE-106-length-40724-cov-11.773882_pt1 | contig 40724 bp, 33 predicted proteins | sample MGYA00581512_ERZ1699650 | MGnify/ENA primary metagenome ERZ1699650 (study PRJEB42348, sample SAMEA6618698) | metagenome | isolation source: Polyester-degrading enrichment culture growing on monomer terephthalic acid, Te | collected 2019-05-17 ... | reverse complement strand
GCCCCGGAGCAAGTCCGGGGCGCGTGGTCTGTCTGTCCCGCTGCGTCTTCCGGCCCTTGACGCGTCTTGCGCCCCATGCACAACCTTGCGCATGAATTTTGCCAGTCGCATCACCCGCTTGCCGCGCCCTTTCGAGCCTGAACGAGGCGCGGAAACCCGGGACCTTTGTCCCGATGTCCCGAACACCGTCGGAGATCTGCTGGCCGGTGCCGGCGGGTGCAGCCCCTACCTCAAGTCCCTGGCCGAGAAGGAACGAGACTGGCTGCCCGGGGCTTTCGACAATCCCGAGGTGGCCATCGAGACCTTGTTTGCCGAGCTGCGCGAAGTGGCGCCGGACAAGCTGGCCTCGGCGTTGCGCATGGGCAAGCGCCGGGTGGCGCTTCTGGCGGGGCTGGCCGACCTGGGCGGGGTCTGGACGCTGGAAGAGGTCACCGGCACGCTGACCCGCTTTGCCGACCTGGCGACGCATCTGGCCATTCGCGCCTGTGTCGGCCACGAGATTCGCCGCGGCAAGCTGCCTGGCATGACCGAGGCAGATGCCGAAACCGGCGGTTCGATGGTGGCGCTGGCAATGGGCAAGATGGGGGCGGGAGAGCTGAATTACTCCTCCGACATCGACCTGATCTGCCTGTTCGACGAGACCCGGTTTGACCGTGACGATTACCTTGACGCGCGCGCCGCGCTGGTGCGGGCCACGCGCAAGATGGCGGCGATGCTGAACGACCAGACCGGCGAGGGCTATGTCTTTCGCACCGATCTGCGGCTGCGGCCCGATCCGTCCGTCACGCCGGTCTGCATGACGATGGAGGCCGCCGAGCGCTATTACGAAAGCCTTGGGCGCACCTGGGAGCGCGCGGCCTATATCAAGGCGCGCGCCTGTGCCGGGGATATCGCGGCGGGTGAGGGGTTCTTGAAAACGCTGCGGCCCTTTGTCTGGCGCAGGCACCTCGACTTCGCTGCCATTCAGGACGCCCATGACATGCGCCTGCGCATCCGGGCGCACAAGGGCCTGGGCGGAGAGATCACCCTGCCGGGGCACAACATGAAGCTGGGCCGTGGTGGCATCCGCGAGATCGAGTTCTTCACCCAGACGCAACAGATCATCGCCGGCGGGCGCGACCCGGACCTGCGGGTGCGCGACACCGTGGGCGGCTTGGCGGTGCTGGCCGAAAAGGGCTGGATCCCCGCCGACCTGGCCGAGGTGCTGACCGATCACTACCGCTTTCACCGCGAGGTGGAGCATCGGTTGCAGATGGTGGCCGATGCCCAGACCCAGCTTCTGCCGAACTCCGAGGAGGGGTTTGAACGGATTGCGGCGATGATGGGGATGGCGGTGTCCGAGCTGGAGACCGAGTTGATGCGCCGCCTGACCGAGGTGCATGCCCGGACCGAGGACTTCTTTGCCCCCGATCCCGCCGCCATGCCAGAGCCCGCGCCGGAAGCGGAGTTCGACACCGAAGTCACCAGCCGCTGGCGCAGCTACCCGGCGCTGCGCAGCCCGCGTGCGGTCGAGATCTTCAACCGCATCCGCCCCGAAATCCTGCGCCGCCTGGCCGAGACCGCCCGGCCCGACGAGGCGTTGCGGGCCTTTGACGGCTTCCTGGCGGGTCTGCCTGCCGGGGTGCAGTTGTTTTCGCTGTTCGAGGCCAATCCGCAGTTGATCGACCTGCTGGTGGACATCGCCGGCACCTCGCCGGCGCTGGCGAAATACCTGTCGCGCAATGCCTCGGTTTTTGATGCGGTGATCGGTGGCGATTTCTTTGCCGATTGGCCGGGGGTTGCGGCGCTGAGTGCGGAGCTGGCGGATGTCCTGCGACGCGAAGCGGATTACGAACGCAAGCTGGATGCAGCGCGGCGCTGGGCCAAGGAATGGCATTTCCGCATCGGGGTGCATCACCTGCGGGGCCTGATCGACGGCGCGCAGGCGGGGCAGCATTACGCCGAGCTGGCCGAGGCGAACCTGTCTGCGCTCTGGCCCGAGGTCGTGGCGCAGTTTGCCACCAAGCACGGCGCGCCCCCGGGTCGCGGCGGCATGGTGCTGGGCATGGGCTCTCTGGGGGCGGCGCGGCTGACCTCGTCGTCGGATCTCGACCTGATCGTGATCTATGATGCCGAGGGGGTAGAGGCCTCGGAGGGCCGTCGCCCGCTGGCCGCGCGCGCCTATTATGCGCGGCTGACCCAGGCCTTGGTGACGGCGATGACCGCGCCGATGGCGGAGGGGCGGCTTTACGAGGTGGACATGCGGCTGCGGCCTTCGGGCACGAAAGGGCCGGTGGCGACCTCCTGGCAGAGTTTCGAGAACTACCAGCGCAACGAAGCCTGGGTCTGGGAACACCTTGCGCTGACGCGGGCGCGGCGGGTGGCCGGGTCCGAGACGCTGGCCGAGGACGTGGAGCAGTTGCGCCGGGAATTGCTGGGGCAGAGGACAGGGGCCGAAGTGCTGGGCGAGGTGGCGAAGATGCGCGCCCGGATCGCGGCGGCGAAATCGCCCGAGGGGCCGCTGGATGCCAAGATCGGTCCGGGCCGGATGCAGGACATCGAGCTTTTTGCCCAGGCGGGCGCGCTGATCGAGGGCTGTACGGTGCGCGACACCGCCGAGGGGCTGGCCGCCGCCGCCCGCGTCGGGGTGCTGGACGCAAATGGCGCCGCCGAGATGACCGAAGCCTATGCCCTGCAGGGCCGGTTGCAGATGGCGTCGCGCTTGCTGAGCGAGGTGCCACTGGCGCCTGACACCCTTACGGGGGGCGGGGCCGGGTTCGTGCTGCGGGAATGCGGCGCCGAGACATTGGACGAGTTGCAGGCGCGTCTGGCAGAGTTGCGCGGGTTCGCGGACCGGGCGATCACCGCGGCGTTGCCGAACATGGAGGAAGACACATGAGCAAGGGTGACGCGCCCGATACCCGCGGTCTGATCCGCGAGGCCTATCATATTGCGGGGATCACCGAGGCGGAGTGCCGGTCGATCTTCCTCGACTGGGCTTTGGCCGTGGACGAAGAGATCGAAGCGTCGATCGACGTGCTGCTGGCGCGGCATGGCGAGGTTCATCCGCAGCACCCGATGACAAAGGTGCTGCGCCAGGGTCTGACCCCGCCGGATGCCGCGCCACGGCGCCGCGGCGGGTGGCGCCGTCACAAGCGGTAGGGCACCGATCCATCAATGGATCGGTGCCGATCTGTTGACAGATCGGGCGGCTCAGCTGACCGACAGCTGTGCGGCCTCGCGGGCCAGCGCCTCGATCCCGGCCCAGTCACCGGCCAGCACCAGGTCTTTCGGCGCAACCCAGCTGCCGCCAACGCAGAGCGTATTGGCCAGTTTCAGGTAGTCGGGCGCGTTCTTCAGCGACACGCCGCCGGTGGGGCAGAAGCGGATCTGCGGCAGCGGGCCGCCGATCGAGCCCAGCGCCTTGGCGCCGCCATTGGCCTCGGCCGGGAAGAACTTCTGCACCGAGTAGCCACGTTCCAGCAGCTTGAGCGCCTCTGACGTGGTGGCCGAGCCGGGCAGGGTGGGCAGGTCGTTGGCTTCCACCGCGTCCAGCAGCCGGTCGGTGCAGCCCGGGGTCACGCCGAAACGCGCGCCCGCGGCCTTGGCGTTTTCCACGTCCTGCGGCGTGATCAGCGTGCCGGCACCGACGATGCCGCCTTCGACCGATGCCATTTCGCGGATCACGTCCAGCGCCGCCGGGGTGCGCAGGGTCACTTCCAGCGCGGGCAGGCCACCGGCGACCAGTGCCTCGGCCAAGGGGCGGGCGTGGGCGACGTCTTCGACCACCAGCACCGGGATCACCGGGGCACGGCGGCAGAGGGCTTCGGTTTCAACGCAGGCTTGTTCGGGGGTCATGACTTCAGGCTCCTGAGAGGGTGGCCGGAGACGGGAGCCTCCGGCGGGAGTTTACTTGGCAAGATGAAGGGATTGGCTGGCTCACACAACCACGGCAGCGCCATTGGAGGCAAGGCCAACATTCTTGCGGAAGGCTTCGAACAGCTCGCGCCCGACGCCGTGGCCGTTGCCGGAGAGATCGGCGGTGGCCGGTTCGCGGCTGTCGAAATCCTCGACCAGCGCGTCGATCTTGCCGGTGGTGGCATCGACACGCACCATGTCGCCGTCGCGCAGTTTCGCCAACGGGCCACCATTGGCCGCCTCGGGCGAGACGTGGATTGCCGCAGGCACCTTGCCCGAGGCACCGGACATGCGGCCATCGGTGACCAGTGCCACCTTCAACCCGCGATCCTGAAGAACGGCCAGCGTGGGCGTCAGCCCGTGCAGTTCCGGCATGCCATTGGCGCTGGGGCCCTGGAAGCGGACGACGATCACGGTGTCGGAGGTGAACTCACCAGCCTTGAAAGCGGTCTTGACCGACTCCTGGTCGTGGAAGATGCGGCAGGGGGCTTCGATGACGTGGCGTTCCGGCGCGACGGCAGAGACCTTCATCATGCCGTGGCCCAGGTTGCCGCGCAGCTGTGCCAGCCCGCCGGTCTTCTGGAACGGATCGCGCGACGAGCGCAGGATCTTGTCGTTCTGGCTGACCTTGGCGCCGTCTTCCCAGACCAGCGCACCATCGCGCAGCTTGGGTTCCTGGGCATAGGCCGCCAGGCCCTTGCCCGCGACGGTGGTGGTGTCGTCATGCAGCAGGCCCGCCTCCAGCAGATCGCCGATCATGAAGCCCAGGCCGCCGGCGGCGTGGAAGTGGTTCACATCGGCCAGACCGTTGGGATAGACCTTGGCCATCATCGGCACGACCGAGGAGATGGCGTCGAAATCTTCCAGCTCCAGCTCGACACCGGCGGCGCGCGCCATTGCGGGCAGGTGCAGCACCAGGTTGGTGGAGCCGCCGGTCGCCATCAGCCCGACGATGCCGTTCACAAAGGCTTTCTCGTCCAGCACGTCGCAGACCGGGGTGTAGTCATTGCCCAGGGCGGTGATCGCCAGGGCGCGTTCGGTCGCGGCCTCGGTCAACTTGTCGCGCAGGTCCGAGCCGGGGTTGATGAAGCTGGTGCCGGGCAGGTGCAGGCCCATGAACTCCATCAGCATCTGGTTGGTGTTCGCCGTGCCATAGAAGGTGCAGGTGCCCGGCCCGTGGTACGAGGCCATCTCGGCCTTCATCAACTCTTCGCGGCCCACTTCGCCGGTGGCGAATTTCTGGCGCACCGCGGCCTTTTCATTGTTGGGAATGCCCGAGACCATCGGACCGGCGGGAATGAACAGCCCGGGGATATAGCCAAAGGTGGCGGCGGCGATGATCAGCCCCGGCACGATCTTGTCACAGACGCCAAGGTAGACGGCGGCGTCATAGGTGTTGTGTGACAGCGAAACCCCGGTCGCCAGCGCGATCACGTCACGCGAAAACAGCGACAGTTCCATGCCGACCTGGCCTTGGGTGACCCCGTCGCACATCGCCGGAACCCCGCCCGAGACCTGCGCCGTACCGCCGGCGCGTCGGGCGGCGGCCTTGATCAGCTGGGGATAGGTCTCGAACGGCTGATGCGCCGAGAGCATGTCGTTGTAGGCGGTGATGATGCCCAGATTGGGCACCCGGCCTGCGGCCAGCGCCTCCTTGTCCTGTTCAACGGCGGCATAGGCGTGGGCCTGGTTGCCGCAGGTCAGGTGGCCGCGGCGCGGGCCTTCCTCGGCGGCGCGGCGCATCTTGTCGAGATAGGCCGTCCGGCGCGGTTCGGACCGCTTGCGGATCCGGTCTGTCACATCGGCGATCGTGGCGTTGAGGGTCATGCTGGCTCCTATCGTCCGTGCGCTTTCCGCAGTACGTCTGTTAGCGCTAACGTTCAGGGCGGTTCTAACTGCCCGCCCTGGAAATTGCAACCCTCGCCCGTGGGCATCTTAGCACATCGGCACGCGGATGCGACGGGGCTTTCCACCGCGCGCGGAAAGCCCTATCACCGCGCCATGACAGATTTGCCCGTGATCCGCCTGAAACCCAAGGCCAATGCCCGCGCCATCCGCCACGGCGGCCCCTGGGTCTTTGCCAATGAAGTGGTGACCGATCGCCGCACCAAGAATATTGCGCCCGGGGCGCTGGCCGTGCTGGAGGATGCCGGGCGCGAACCGCTGGCGCTGGTGGCGGCCAACCCGGACAGCAAGATCATCGGGCGGGTCCTGTCGCGCGACGTGACCGAGACCATCGGGCAGGAGTGGTTCGCGGCACGGCTGACCAGGGCGCTTGCCTTGCGCGAACGACTGTATGACAGGCCGTTCTATCGCCTGGTCCATGCCGAGGCCGATGGGCTTCCCGGGTTGGTGATCGACCGGTTCGGTGACACCTGCGTGGTGCAGCCGAATGCCGCCTGGCTCGAAGTGCGGCTGGACGCGCTGACCGCCGCCTTGCAAGAGGTGACCGGCGTGGCGCATGTGCTGAAGAACGCCGCTGGCAGGACCCGGGCGCTGGAAGGGCTGGACGATGTGTCGGGCGTTCTGGCGGGGCAGGCGCCCGAGGCGCCGTTGCCGGTGGAGATGAATGGCGCCACCTACATGGCCGACCTGACCGGCGGGCAGAAGACCGGGCTGTTCTATGACCAGCGCGACAACCATGCCTTTGCCCGGCGGCTTGTGGCGGAGGGTGCCACGGTGCTGGACGTGTTTTCGCACGTGGGCGGTTTCGGGCTGGCGATGCTGGCGGCAGGGGCGGCGCAGGCAACCTGTGTCGACGGCTCGGCCCCGGCGCTGGACCTGGCGCAACAGGGCGCCACGGCGATGGGCCGGGCCGACGATCTGACATGCCGCCAGGGCGATGCCTTCGATACGCTGACCGCGCTGGCCGAAGAGGGCGCGCGCTTTGACGTGGTGATCTGCGACCCGCCCGCTTTCGCGCCGTCGAAACCGGCGCTGGAGGCGGGGCTGCGGGCCTATGAACGCGTGGCGCGGCTGGCGGCGGTGCTGGTGAAGGAGGGCGGCTATCTCGGCCTGTGCTCCTGCTCGCATGCGGCGGATCTGAACGCCTTCCGCAGCGCCTCGTCCCGCGGGATCGGACGCGCCGGGCGGCAGGGGGCGCTGATTCACACCGGCTTTGCCGGGCCGGATCATCCGCTGATGCCGCAGCTGGCCGAAAGCGGCTACCTCAAGGCGCTGTTCTACCGGCTATGAAGGTGCTTCTGGACGCCTGCGTGATCTATCCCACCGTGATGCGCGAAATGCTGCTGGGCGTGGCCGGGCAGGGTGTGTTCACCCCGCTCTGGTCGGCGCGCATCCTTGAGGAATGGGCGCGCGCTGCCCGCAAGCTGGGGCCGCAGGGCGAGGCGCAGGCGCGCGGCGAGATTGCAATGCTGGCCGTGACATGGCCGGGGGCCGAGGTCACCTGGCCGCCCTCGCTTGAGGCGCGGCTGTGGTTGCCCGATGCCGGCGACGAACATGTCCTGGCCGCCGCGATCGCCGGGTCGGCGGACATGATCTGCACCCTCAACGCCAAGGATTTCCCGCGTCAGGTCCTGGCCGAGGAAGGGCTGACGCGGCAGGATCCGGATGGTTTCCTGCATGGTATCTGGCAGGCGCAACCGGATCTCGTGGCCCATGTGGGCGCGCAGGTGCTGGCCAAGGCACGGCGCCTGTCCGAGCATGACTGGCAGATGCGGCCGCTGTTGAAAAAGGCCCGCATGCCGCGCCTGGCCAAGGCGCTGGGATAACACTCAGGCCTTGTTGGCCCTTGCGCGGGTCATCACGTCGACCTTGTCACGCAAACTGCGCAGAAGGGCAGTGCGCGAAGTGCGATCAGTGCCATAGCCAAGGTTCCAGGCAAAATCGAAACCGGGATCCTGCGCGCCGGTGACGTGCTGCAGCATGGTCTCGATCTTGTCGAGACCCTTGGCCGCCACGGCCTCGGGTGTCTCTCCGCTTTCATAATCATCCCAGAGCGTCAGCAGACGCGCGGCGATATCTGTCGGCAAGCCTTGGGACAGGGTCACCAGGTCGGCCCGCTCCTGCGCCGATTTGTCAATGTTGGGATCCTGGTGAATGGCCGGGATGTCGCCGGATATTGCCTCGCCCAGGTCATGGACGATGCAGAGCCGAAGCAATTGCAGCAGGTCCACGCCCTCAAGCTCATCCTCCAGCAGCAGAACCAGCAGGCAGAGGCTCCAGCTATGCGCCGCCACGCTTTCGCGCGCACCGTCGCCGGTCCGGGCAGAGCGCAGCGTGTCCTTCAACCGCTCGGCCCGGCCCAGGAAGGCAAGCACCCGGTCCAACCTGTCCATCTCGGTGTTCATCGGTGCATTCTGCAGTGGTCCCACGGGATTCGCCAGCGCGGGGAAGCTGTGCGGTTTTCCGCACAGTTGTGCGCTAACGCTGTGCGGTTATTCGCACAAACCCAATTTGATCTGGATCAAATCACAACTTATTCCGTTGTAAATCAGGATTTTACTCACCGTCCCTCACGTGGTGTCACGACCTCTTGAGCCGATTCTCTGGCCGGGCTCTAGTATCGTCGTGCCGCCCGGGAACACCCCGGGCCGTCCAGAAAATCTCGGGAGGAGATAAAGATGAAAGCTTTCCTGACAACCACCGCCGCAGCACTTGCGCTGACCGTGACCGCCACCACCGGCGCCCTGGCCGCCTGTGACGATGGCGAGATCGTCATCAAGTTCGCCCATGTCACCAACACCGACAAACACCCCAAGGGCATTGCCGCCTCGCTGCTGGAATCCCGCGTCAACGAAGAGATGAACGGCAAGGCCTGCATGGAGGTCTTCCCGAACTCGACGCTCTACAACGATGACCAGGTGCTTGAGGCGATGCTGAACGGCGACGTCCAGCTGGCCGCGCCCTCGCTGTCCAAGTTCGAGCGCTTCACCAAGCAGTTCCGCATCTTCGATCTGCCGTTCATGTTCAAGAACATCGATGCCGTGGACGCTTTCCAGCAGTCCGACACCGGCCAGGCGATGAAGGAATCGATGATGCGCCGCGGCCTGCTGGGCCTGGCGTTCTGGCACAATGGCATGAAGCAGATGTCGGCCAACAAGCCGCTGATGCTGCCCACGGACGCCGAAGGCCTGAAGTTCCGCGTCCAATCCTCGGACGTGCTCAAGGCGCAGATGTCGGCGATGGGCGCTTCGCCGCAGCCGATGGCCTTTTCCGAAGTTTACGGCGCGCTGCAGACCGGCGTTGTGGATGGGCAGGAAAACACCTGGTCCAACATCTATGGCCAGAAGTTCTTTGAGGTGCAGGACGGCATCACCCAGACCGACCACGGCATCATCGACTACCTGTTGGTGACCTCGGTCGATTTCTGGGACAGCCTGGATGACGAAACCCGCGATCAGCTGAAAACCATCATCGAAGAGGTCTCCTCGACCCGGAACGCGGAATCCACCAAGGTCAACGCCGAGGCCCGGCAGGCCGTGATCGACGCCGGTGGCGTGGTGCGCGAGCTGAACGCCGAACAGCGCCAGGCCTGGGTCGATGCCATGAAACCGGTGTGGGAGCAGTTCGTCGGCGATGTCGGCCAGGACAACATCGACGCCGCGCAGAAGATCAACATGACCAACTGACCCGGCCGGGTCTTGGCGGTCCGGGGCAAACCCGGGCCGCGCCTGCCAAAGTGCGGGGGACAGGGGCCGGGGTCGCGATGATCCCGGCCCGACTTTTTCCGGCAACCGCCCCGATGGGCCCTGCCGGGCTTTTCTCAATCAAAAAGGGGGACGGGCGATGTCAGCCCATTACGAACCCAAGGGCATCCTGGGCAAGTTCGTCAACGAGCTCGAGGAAACCTTCATCGCGCTGATCCTTGGCGGGATGACGCTGATCACCTTCATCAACGTGGTGCTGCGCTACGGCTTCAACACCGGGCTGATCTGGGGGCTGGAAATGACCGCCTTCCTGTTTGCCTGGCTGGTGCTGTTCGGCGTGAGCTACGCGGTCAAGGTCACCGCGCACCTGGGCGTCGACGCGGTGATCAACCTGTTTGACAAGCCGGTGCGCAAGGTGCTGGCGCTGGTCGCCGCGGCGATCTGCATCATCTATGCCTTGCTGCTGCTCAAGGGGTCCTGGGACTACTGGGCCAACTTCGCCAACCTGCCACAGACCACGGGCCACTGGTTCCCGCTGGGGTTCGAGGAAATGCGCTCCTCGTCCTACCGCTCCTGGTACGAGGTCAACGACATCCCGATGCCGTCCTGGCTGACCTGGATCGAGCCGCTGATCAACGAGGGCGAGGCTTACGAGAAGATCCCGCGGTTCATCCCCTATGCCATGTTGCCGTTCGGCGCGGCGCTCCTGCTGTTTCGCTTCATCCAGGCCACCGTGCGGTTGGTGCGGGGCGATGCGCAAAGCCTGATCGTCAGCCACGAAGCCGAAGACGCGGTCGATGATGTCCGCCACATGAATTACGAGGATTAAGAGCAATGGAAGTCGTTTTCCTCTTTGTCATGGTGATCGGGCTGATGCTTCTCGGCGTGCCGATTGCCGTCTCGCTTGGCATGTCGTCGATCATCTTCCTGCTGACGCTCAGCGACACATCGCTGGCCTCCATCGCGCAGACGTTTTTCCAGGCGATGGCAGGGCACTACACGCTGCTGGCGATCCCCTTCTTCATCCTGGCCTCAAGCTTCATGTCGACAGGCGGGGTGGCGAAACGGATCATCCGCTTCTCCATCGCCATCGTCGGGCATTTCCCCGGCGGGCTGGCCATTGCAGGCGTCTTTGCCTGCATGTTGTTTGCCGCGCTCTCGGGTTCGTCCCCGGCGACCGTGGTGGCCATCGGCTCCATCGTCATCGCGGGCATGCGCCAGGTGGGGTATTCCAAGGACTTCGCGGCCGGCGTGATCGCCAACGCAGGGACCCTGGGCATCCTCATTCCGCCGTCGATCGTGATGGTGGTCTATGCCTCCGCCACTGACGTGTCGGTGGGCCGGATGTTCCTGGCCGGCGTGATCCCGGGCTTGATGGCGGGCACCATGCTGATGCTGACGATCTACGTGATCGCCAAGGTCAAGAACCTGCCGAAAGGCGAGTGGAAAGGCTGGGGCGAGGTGTTCGAGGCCGGGGCGGAAGCGGGCTGGGGCCTGTTCCTGATCGTGATCATCCTGGGCGGCATCTACGGCGGCATCTTCACCCCGACGGAAGCGGCGGCGGTGGCGGCGGTCTATGCCTTCTTCATCGCCACCTTTGTCTATCGCGACATGGGGCCGCTGTCGCGCCCCGAGGGCGAGCGCAACCTGTCGCTGATGCAGAAGCCCATCGCGCTGGTCACGGCGTTCTTTCACCGCGACACGCGTGATACGCTGTTCGAGGCGGGCAAGCTGACGGTGACGCTGATGTTCATCATCGCCAATGCGCTGATCCTGAAGCACGTGCTGACCGACGAACAGATCCCGCAGCAGATCGCGGCCTCGATGTTGGCGGCGGGCTTTGGCGCGGTGATGTTCCTGGTGATCGTCAACGTGATCCTGCTGATCGGTGGTCAGTTCATGGAACCCTCGGGGCTGATCGTGATCGTGGCGCCGCTGGTGTTCCCGATCGCCATCGAGCTGGGCATCGACCCGATCCATCTCGGCATCATCATGGTGGTCAACATGGAAATCGGCATGATCACCCCGCCGGTCGGTCTGAACCTCTTTGTCACCTCCGGTGTGGCGGGGATGCCAATGATGCGGGTGGTCAAGGCGGCGCTGCCGTTCCTGGCCGTGCTCTTCGTCTTCCTGATCATGGTGACCTATATTCCGGTGCTGTCGACCTGGCTGCCGACAACCTTCATGGGACCGGAGATCGTGGTTCAGTAGGTCTGACCAAATCGAGCGCTACCGCGCGCTTTCATTCCGCAAAAGCAAAGGCGACGCTCCTGATCGGGCGTCGCCTTTCTTGTCTCGTTTGGGGAGCCTCCGGCGGGAGTTTTTCGGGCAAGATGAAGAATGGATGATCCCCTGCTTCATCTTGCGAAATAAACTCCGGGGAGTGTGAGGGGCTGGCCCCTCACTCCCGCATTCTCAGCCCGCGCTGGCGTCCAGGGCTTCGATGATCGGCCCGAAATCATCCGGCTTCAGGCTGGCACCGCCGACCAGCGCGCCGTCGACATTGGAAACCGCAAAGATCTCGGCGGCGTTGCCGGGTTTGACCGATCCGCCATAGAGCAGGGGCAGCGCATCGCCGATGGCCTCGCCAAAGCGGGTTTTCAGGGCGTCGCGCATGAAATCATGAACCTCGCCGATCTGGTCTGTTGTCGGGACCTTGCCGGTGCCGATGGCCCAGACCGGTTCATAGGCGATGACCGCCGTGTCGCCGGTGATGCCGTCGGGCAGGGAGGCAGCCAACTGCGTGCCGATCACCTCCAGGGTTTCATCGGCTTCGCGCTGGGCCAGGCTTTCACCGACGCAGACGATGGTGATCAGCCCGGCCTTCAGCGCGGCTTCGGTCTTGGCCCGCACCATGTCGTCGGTTTCGCCGTGATCTTCGCGCCGTTCGGAATGGCCCAGGATCACGTGGCTGGCGCCCGCGTCCTTCAGCATCTCGGCCGAGGTGTCCCCGGTGTGCGCGCCCGAAGTGGCGGCGTGGCAGTCCTGGCCGCCGATGGCGATCTTGCTGCGCGAGACCGCATCGGCGGCGCGGCTGAGCAGTGTAGCGGGGGGGCAGATCAGAATGTCCGAAATGGCGGAGGCATGGTTTGCGGCCAGCGTCCCGAGGCGGTCAAGCTCTGCCGAGGTTCCGTTCATCTTCCAGTTTCCGGCGGCCAGTTTGCGTCGCATTTGCGTTCCCTTTGTCTGCTTTGGCGTGCATCATTGCGGAGCCGGGCGAAACGTCAACCCCGCTTGCACCCGGGGCCTTGCCGAATTACCCCCGAGCCAGGAGGACCGCCCATGATACCCAGGATCGACGCTGTATCGCTGCGCGACGGCGACCCGTTGACGCTGGATGCGCTGCGGGTGGCGGCGCATGAGGTGGGCTTTTTGACGCTGACCGGCACGGCGCTGGATGCCGCCCGGGTCAACCAAGTGATTGGTGCCTATCGCGGCTTTTTTCGATTGCCCGAGGCGGACAAGCGGGTGGTGGACATGTCGCGGACCGGGTCGAACCGCGGCTGGGGCGCGGCGCAGAGTGAGCAGGTCGATCCCGAGGCCAACCCCGATTACAAGCAGGTCTATGATTGCGGGTTCGAGCTTTCCGCCGGGGATCCGCTGCGGGCCGAGGGGCTGTCGGTTTATGCCGACAATCTCTGGCCCGATCAGCCGCCGGGTTTTCGTACGTTGATTCAGGCCTATTACCGCGATGCGTTGGTGGTGGCGATGCAGACCCTGCAGGGGATTGCCCGGGCCATCGATGCGCCCGAGGATTACTTTGACGACAAGTTCACCCGTCCGATGGCGCTTCTGCGCGGGAATTACTATCCCGAGCGTCCCGATTGGGCCGGCGCGAAGGATTTCGGCATTGCCGCGCATACCGATTACGGCTGCCTGACCTTGCTGGCGACCGATGGCGTTCCGGGGCTTGAAGTGCAGATGCGCGATGGCGGCTGGCTGCCGGTCGAGGCGCAGCCCGGCACTTTCATCATCAACTTCGGCGAGATGCTGGAGATGTGGACCGAGGGTCAGGTGGTGGCGACCCCGCACCGGGTGAAGGGATCGGCGCAGGAGCGGATTTCCGTGCCGATGTTCTTCAACCCCAACCATGATGCCAATGTCGCGCCGCCGGGCACCGGCCGGGTGATCCGCGCTGGGGACCACCTGGCGAAGCGGTTCAACGAGACCTACCTGCACCTGAAGTCCTGACATCGAAGGGGCAGGGACGGCGACAAGCACGGCTGGGCGTCCTGGACCGGACGGTGGGGCGCGATTGAGTGATCAATCGCCACCGATCCGTTGACGGATCGGCTCGCTGATCTGTCTGCCGATCCGTCCGGGGACCGGCCCTGTCAGCTCAGTTTCGGCACGCCGCCGGGAAACTCGGACGAGAGTTCCTCGACATCCTTGAACTTGATCGACTCGCCGCAGCCGCAGGCATCGGCCACGTTGGGGTTGTTGAACCGGAAGCCGCTTTCCAGCAGCGAGGTCTCATAGTCGATCTCGGTGCCGAACAGGAACATCTGCGCCATCGGCGCAATCATCACCCGGGCGCCGTCCTGTTCCACCACCTCGTCGCTTTCGCCGATCTCGTCGGCGAAATCCATCGTGTACTCCATGCCGGCGCAGCCGCCCTTCTTGACGCCGATACGCAGCCCGGCGCGCCCGTCGCGCACCATCAGCCTGGTGATCTGGCGGACTGCCGCCGGGGTCATGCTGACCGCCTGTTTGCCGGGTATCCCGAACATTTCGACCTCTTTCGCGTCTTACATGAAACCCAGTTCAAGCCGGGCTTCGTCGCTCATCATGTCCATGCCCCAGGGCGGATCCCAGGTCATTTCGACATCGACATGCTGCACCCCGGCGACCGGGCCGACCGCATCGATCAGCCAGCCGGGCATTTCACCCGCCACCGGACAGCCCGGGGCGGTCAGGGTCATGATGATGTTGACCTTGTTGTCGGTGTCGATCTCGATCGTGTAGACCAGACCCAGATCATAGATATTGACCGGGATTTCAGGGTCATAGACCGTGCGGCATGCCTCGACCACGCTGTCGTACAGCGGGTGTTCGGTGCTCGACGGCTTGATCAGGGGCGCGCCCTCCATTGGGGCGGTGGCATCGTTCATCGCTTGGCCTCGTGACGTTTCTTGGCAAACATATAGGGAATGCGGGTCTTGGGGTCCAGTGGTGGCCGCGCGCTGCCGGAGTGGGAGGATGTCACAATCGGGTAATCCGGCGGCTTGTTCGGCCGGTCGTCCAGCAGCGTTCAGTCGTTGATGTCGCTGTCGAAGGTCTTGACCTGGCCGTGCGGCAGGGAAAAGACCCGCCGCAGCACCAGCCAGGCCGCCAGCGACAGCCCGGCAAAGACCAGCAACACCATCGACGGCGACAAAAGCGCCAGCGGCCCCAGCATCGTCAACCCGACAACCGCCGCGCCGATGGCAAAGCCGAGAAACACAAAGCCGGGCAGCAGCATCTCGGCGATGCCGAACACCAGCGCCGCCGCCAGCCAGACCCACCAGGTATTGATCAGGTCGATCATCAGCCACGCCCTTTCAGAAGCTTGAAGGCATCGCCAAAGGCCTCAAGCGCGCTGGCCGGCAGGACAATGGTCTGCTTGCCCTCGCCCTGGCCCAGTGCATTGAGCGCTTCGACCTGTTTCAGGGCAACCTGGTATTGTGCGGCCTCAATCCCGTGGTCGGAAATGGCCCTGGCCACAACTTCGGTGGCATAGGCTTCGGCCTCGGCCTGGATGCGCCGTGCCTTGGCGATCTGTTCGGCGGCGTAAAGCTCGGCATCGGCGTTCAGCTCGACCGCGCGCTTGGTGCCCTCGGCCTTGGTCACCTGGGCGCGGCGTTCACGTTCGGCGTTCAATTGCTGCAACATCGCCTCACGCGTGGCCTGATCGAGGTTGACGTCCAGGATTTCGGCCCGCGTCACTTCGATCCCCCAGTTGTCGACCGCCTCGACCACGCTTTCCTTGATCGTGGCAATCAGCGACGACCGGTTGGATTGCACGTGGTCCAGCTCCATCTTGCCGATCTCGGCCCGGACGATGCCCGCCACCGTGGTTTCGATGGCGGCATCGGCGTCGCGGATACGGTAAACGGTCTTTTCCGGCTCGATGATGCGGTAGAAGACCGAGGTTTCCACCTGCACCAGCACGTTGTCCGAGGTGATGGCGTCCTGGCTATGTGTCGGCAACTGACGTTCCAGGATCGAAATCCGGTGCGCCACCCGGTCAAGGAAGGGCACGATGAAGTTGATCCCCGGCCCCAGCACCGCGTGCAGGCGGCCAAAACGTTCAACCACGTATTTTTCCGATTGCGGGACGATCTTGACGCCGCGCAGGACGATGATGACCAGGAATATCGCCGCCAGCAGAATGACGATATTTTCCTGCAACAATCCAAGGAGAAGGTCTTCCATGAACAATCCTCTTTAACGAATCTGTGATGTGAAAATGGGGTCTGCGCGGGGGCAGTTCAATATTTTGCGGAGGGATTTGCGCGCGCTACACGGTCTTGCGGCGCCGCACCGGTTGTGGCCGGACATGGGCCTCGATGTGATCATAGAGCAGCCCGGCGATGTTCTTGCCGCTGGCCTTTTCGATGCCTTCCAGCCCGGGCGAGGAATTGACCTCAAGCACCTTGGGCCCGGTTTCCGACCGCAGAAGGTCCACCCCCGCCAGTTTCAGCCCGAAGACGCGGGCGGCCTTGACCGCCGCTTCGCGTTCGGCCTTGGAAATCCGCACCACCTTGGCCGTGCCGCCGCGATGCAGGTTGGAGCGGAAATCGCCCTCGGCACCGGTGCGTTTCATCGCCGCCACCACCTTGCCGCCGACCACGAGACAGCGGATGTCTTCACCCGCCGCTTCCTTGACGAAATCCTGCACCAGGAAATTGGCCTTGAGCCCGCGGAAGGCGTCGATCACCGATTGCGCGGCCTTCTTGGTTTCCGCCAGAACGACGCCCTTGCCCTGGGTGCTTTCCAGCAGCTTGACGATCAAGGGTGCGGTGCCCACCAGGCTGATCAGGCTGTCGGTGTCCTTGGGGCTGGCGGCAAAGGCGGTGTTGGGCATGCCGATCCGGTGCCGCGCCATGAGCTGATGGGCATAAAGCTTGTCGCGGCTGGCGGTGATGCCCTGGCTGCCGTTGACGCAATAGGTGCCGATGGTTTCGAACTGGCGCACCACGGCGGTCCCGTAGCTGGTGATCGAGGCGCCGATGCGCGGGATCACCGCGTCGTAGCGGGGCAGGCGTTTGCCGTCGTAATAGACCTCGGGCGCCAGCGCATTCAGCGCCATGTAACACCGCGTGGTGTCGATGGTTTCGACCACGTGGCCGCGTGCTTCGCCCTCGGCCACCAACCGGGCGGTGGAATAATTCTGCTCCCGGCTCAGCACCGCCACGCGCAGCGCGCGGTTGGGGGCCATCTTGCGCACATGGGTCGAGTGATAGACGTCAAAGCTCAGCTCGGGTTGCTGGAATTTCTCGGATGGCACCACGGTCACCGCTTCGGTCAGCGCCTGGCGCCCCAGAAGCATGTGGTTCGACATGCCGCGCCGGTCGGTCAGGGTGACTTCGATCGGCCAGGACTTGTCGGCGACCTTCAGCTCGGTGCGGATGACATAGCGGCTTTCCGCCTCGCCATTGGAGCTGATGACTTCGCGCCGGTCGATGATCTCGGCGGAGCAGGGGATGGACAGGTCATCGCGCCCGGGGATCGGATGCACGGCAAAGCGCACCTTGGGTGTCGACGCAGGCCCGAAACGTTCGATGTCATAGGCATGCAGCGCCGAGGTCCGCGCGCCGGTATCCACCTTGGCGCGCAATGCGGGCAGCCCCAGATCGGGCAGAGAGACCCATTCTTCCCAGCCCAGCTTGATCTCGTCGGTCATGTGATGTGCCCCTGTTGTTGAGATAGCGGTAGCAAGCGGGGAAGACAGGATCAAGGACCGTGCAGGGCGGGGGCAAGGCGAAGTCTCGACAATCCGGTTCGAAGTCCTCAAAAGCATTTCATGACCCAGACATCCTTCACTCTTCAGGCCACCGATGGCCGCGCCCGCACCGGCTCGATCCAGACGCCGCGGGGCGAGATCCGCACCCCCGCCTTCATGCCCGTCGGCACCGCCGCCACCGTCAAGGCGATGATGCCGACATCGGTGCGCGAAACCGGCGCCGACATCCTGCTTGGCAATACCTATCACCTGATGCTGCGGCCCACGGCAGAGCGGATCGACCGGCTGGGGGGGCTGCACGATTTCATGAACTGGCAGCGGCCGATCCTGACCGACAGCGGCGGGTTCCAGGTGATGAGCCTGGCCAGCCTGCGCAAGCTGACCGAAGAGGGCGTCGCCTTCAAATCCCACATCGACGGCTCGAAACACATGCTCAGCCCCGAGCGGTCGATGGAGATCCAGCGGCTTCTGGGCTCGGACATCGTGATGTGCTTCGATGAATGCCCGGCGTTGCCTGCCGACCGCGACCGCATTGCCGAGAGCATGGAATTGTCGATGCGCTGGGCCGCCCGGTCGAAAGAGGCCTTTGGCGAGCGTCCGGGCCACATGCTGTTCGGGATCCAGCAGGGCGGGCTGGAGCAGGACCTGCGCCAGCAATCGGCCGAGGCCCTGCGCGAGATCGGCTTTGACGGTTATGCCGTCGGCGGGCTGGCCGTGGGTGAGGGGCAGGAGGCGATGTTCGGCTGTCTCGACACCGCGCCCGACATGCTGCCCGAGGACAGGCCGCGCTACCTCATGGGGGTGGGCAAGCCCGATGACATCGTCGGCGCCGTGGCGCGCGGCATCGACATGATGGATTGCGTGCTGCCATCACGTTCGGGGCGGACGGGGCAGGTGTTCACCCGGCGCGGGGTGCTGAACATCAAGAACGCGCGTCACCAGGACGACCCCCGCCCGCTGGACGAAGACTGTACATGCCCGGCCTGCCGCAACTATTCGCGCGCCTACCTGCATCATGTCTTCCGCAGCCAGGAGATCATCTCGTCCATGCTGCTGACCTGGCACAACCTGCATTACTACCAGGAGATCATGCAGGGCATGCGCGACGCCATCGCCGAGGGGCGTTTCGCGCAATGGGTGTCAGAGTTCCATGCGGAACGGGAACAAGGGGATATCGAGCCGCTTTAACGCGGCGGTCCGCGCCCCGGACGCCAGCGATGGCCCGTCAGGCGCCATTCCGCTGGCGGTGGTCCCCGGTGCTTCAGGCCGGGACCACGCACGTTTAACGTCATTGAATACTCGAAAATACATCCATCAGGCGCAATACGGCTGCGGCAAATTCGTCCCTGAACGAACTTGCTGGAAAAGTTGCGTTTGCATGCGGCGCGCGATGTTCTATGAAGCCCGCAACAACGAAAAGCAGGTGCATGTCTCAACAATCCCGATCGCCTCGGCGACCTTCCGAACCCCGAACGGGTAGAGACTGGGTCAAGGTCCTGTCCATGTACCGTGAACCCGACGCCTGGCGCAGTTGGTTCGAGCTGGCAGTGACCGTTGGACCCTTCGTGATTCTCTGGGCGCTGGCCTGGTGGTCGCTTGGGGTCAGCTACTGGCTGACGCTGGCGATTGCGCTGGTCAACGCCGCCTTTCTGCTGCGGCTGTTCGCGATCCAGCATGATTGCGGGCATGGCTCTTTCTTCCATAACCGCACGTTGGCGGACTGGACCGGGCGGGTGCTGGGGGTCTTGACCCTGACACCCTATGACGTCTGGCGCCGGACACATTCGGTGCATCACAGCACCGCCGGCAATCTCGGGCGGCGCGGCATGGGCGATGTGCATACGCTGACCGTGGCCGAATATCGCGCGCTGGGGCCGTTCGACCGCTGGATGTACCGGCTGTACCGGCATCCGCTGGTGCTGTTCGGGCTGGGGCCGGGGTATCTGTTCTTCCTGCAGAATCGCATCCCGCTGGGGCTGATGGCGCAGGCGCGTTATTGGGTCAGCGCGATGGTCACCAATGTCGCGATCATCGGCGCGCTCGCGCTGATCGGTTATTTCGGTGGAGTGATGCCGATCCTGTTGATCTTCCTGCCGACCACTCTGCTCGCCGCCACGGCGGGGGTCTGGCTGTTCTATGTCCAGCACCAGTTCGAAGACACCCATTGGGAAGCGGAAGAAGATTGGCAACTGCACGATGCTGCCCTGCACGGCAGTTCGCACTACGTGCTGCCGCCGGTGCTGCAATGGCTGAGCGCCAATATCGGCATTCACCACGTGCATCACCTCAACAGCCGCATCCCGTTCTATCGCCTGCCGGCGGTGCTGCGCGATCACGATGACCTGGCCGAGGGCAATCGCATGACGATCCGCGAAAGCCTTCGGACCGCGCGGTTGCATCTTTGGGACGAGGACAGCAAGCGGCTCTTGTCCTTTGCCGAGGCGCGCCCGGTGCTGGCCCAAGCGCCCCGGACGCAGCCCCAGGTCCAGCCCGGTGAGTGATCGGGCTCAGGACGGGTTGGGCAGGGTCTCGACCTCGACCGCCTCGTTGAGATAGAGCGCGGGGGCACAGGCCTCGTCCACCTCGATCGAGGATTTCACGTATTGGTGTTCCAGGTCGGCCTCGGTGCCGATCCAGGTAAAGGCGCCACCGCAGGACTGGCCGTTGATCCGGGCAATGCGCACCGGCGCGCCGATCATCACGCCCGAGGATTGCTGCGCCACCAGCTGATCGACCCGTACAAAGACCTCGACCGCCTTCTTTTCGGGAGCATAGATCTGCGCCACGGACGCACCGGCATTGACGCAATCGCCGACGTTGGGCTCAAACCCCAGGAGCACACCGTCATAGGGCGCGCGCAGCTTGAGGTTCTGGTAATCGACTTCCTGTGATTGCAGTTCCAGCTCGCCGATCCTCAGCGCGATCTCGGCACGCGCCTTGGCCGAAACCGCGCTGGCCAGGGTTTCCTTCGCCTGGTCGGCGGCGAAATCGGCGTTCATCATCCGGCTTTCGACACCTTCCATCGTGGATTCGTTGATCAGCCCGCGGCGGAACATCTGTTCGTTGCGGGTGAATTCCTTGCCGACAAAAGCCAGCTCCTGGGCGCGGCGTTCCACGTTCGCCTCGGCGGCGTCTATGGCCAGTTGCTTTTCGTCCACTGCCGCTTCCAGATCCGCGACCCGCGCCCTGGCGGTCTCCAGCGCCAATTCCGAAACCTGGGTGTCAAGCTCGACCAGCACCTGGTCGGTCTGGGCAGCGCCGGTGCGGCGGGCGCTGTCCGACACCGCCACGATGCAGCCGCCGGTTTCATAAGACAACCCGGTGATTTCCCGCGCCACCACGGTGCCGGCAAAGACAAATGGCTCAAAGGCGGGGGCCGCGGTCTCTTGCGCGGCGAGGGGGGCCGCGATGAGGCCCAGCGCGCAGGCCTGGGCCAGACCCACGAGGTATTTCCGGTCCGCGATCATGCGCGTTCTCCCTGATGTGACAACTGGGCGCGATGGTGCGCAATGGCGGGCGATCTGGCAAGCCTCTTGCAGGTTTGGCAGGCCAGGGATCAGGTCAGGATCAAAAGATCAGGCGCCGCGATGGAAATAGGCCGTCAGGTGCCCGCCGAGGCTTCGGTTGTACAGCGGTCGGCGTTGGGCAACCCAAGCTTCCATCGCGGGGCTGCGATAGCGGGAGAGGTAGAGTTCGAACCAGGCGAAATACTGCGGGTCCTTGTGGAACTTCAAGATGACCTCGCGGCTGCCCGAGAACCGCGTCACCGCCGCCGGGTTCGCCAGCAGCTGGTTGTTGAATTTCACCAGCGTATGCAAAGACTTGCCGTCGATCTTCCGGTCCCAGGCGGCATATCCCTGGCGTTCGGTGATCTGGGCCATCATCGCCAGGTACATCAGCGCATAGTTCTGGTAATGCGCGGCGCGGGGGCCGCGCTTCATCTCAAGCGGCAGCGCGCCTTCGGGGGTCGCCTCGGACAATGCCATTGTGATCGCCCGCATGCCGGTGCCGAAAAGCGCGTCGTCGCGCACCATGACGCCGATGATCGTGGCATAAAGCGCGCGGCGGTAGAAATGGTTGTTGCAGCAGGTGCCGCCCTCTTGCCCCGGAATGGCAAAGTGATGACGCGCCACGCGTTCCAGCCAGGCGTCGATGGTTTTCAGGTCACGGTGCCGGTCCTGCACGTCGGGGCGGATGGCCGCGAGCGCCAGCGCAAAGGCAAAGAGCGTGGATTCGATCTGGTACCAGGCCTGTTTGTTGTCGTCGGAAAAATGGAACTCTGACAAGGCGTTGCGCCGAGCCCAGTGCAGCATCAACCGGACAAGGCAGTCGGCATGGCGCCTGTCGGGGGCCACAAGGTTGGCCGCCGCAAGATCGCTGACCGCGTCCTCGATCGCCCAGAAGGGCCGCACCGCTGTGCGCCATCCCGCATTGTCGCCATAGAAGGTGGGCAGGGTGATGCGGCTGTCCTGCACCGGGATTCGCAGGACCGCGTCGCAATCGGGGGCGCGGGCGATCCTTGTGCGCAGGTCGACCAGCAGCGGATCGGAGGAGGCCCGCAGGAACCGCCGCCGTGCGCCCAGGTCGAAATAGCCGGCCAGCGGGTCGCGCACGCGGTATCCGGCAAGGGGTTTGGGGGCATGGACCGCCGCGCCGCACCCGGCCAGCGGTGCCGCGAGTGCCGAGAGGATGAAACCGCGCCTGTCCAGTAGGGGCATGGGGATGATCTTTCCGGGGGGCGACTGGGTTGCAGGCAAACGCCGGGCTTCAGAAACGACAGGCCCCCCAATGAGAAGGCGCGCCTGTCGGTTGTTTCATATCAGGCTACCTCATCCAATGGGTGAGGGCCAGATACGGATCCAAAGGTGGACCCAGACGCGGATCAGGTTTTCAGCTTCAGCAGTCCCTCGATGGCCTCCTGCCGACCTTCGCCGATATAGGTGTTGTAATCGGGATGTTCGAAGAGATGGCCATAGTAGATCTGGTGGCGATACGGCAGGTAATCCTGGTGGATCAGGTTCTGGTTGCGGTGGATGCGCACCGCCTGCTGGCTGTCGTTCAGCTCGGCAATGGCGCGCAGCTGGCCGTTATGTTCGCCGTACATTTCAAGTTCCGATCCAAGAACGTCGTCGAAGTACATGAAAATACGCGGCAAAAAGTGCTCGGGCTGTTCCGCGACCGCGTCGAAGATGCGAAAGCTTTCGCGGGTCGACGAATGGTAATCGGTGTCGTTGAACATCACGCCGATGGGCGCGGGTTTGTGGGTCTCGAGGAACCCGGCGATGGTTTCGCGGATGTCGCCGATCACCAGCTTCGCCTGCGGCACACGGGCCTGAAGCGCGTCCTTGTCCATCTTGTACTGCTTTGCGGCAAACCAATAGGGCAGGTCATAGGCGCCTTCCGGTTCCGGCATCCCGGCACCGGTGTCGAAGCCATAGCAGTCCACGGTGACGCCGGTCACCTTCTTCACCTCTTCGGCGAAGTCGCACATATAGGCCAGCCCGTTGCCGCCCGCGACGCCGAACTCGATCGCCGAGATCCGGTCATGACCCAAAAGCCGGCCCAAACGAGCGGCGTTCAGCATGCACCAAGCGTAATGCGGGCGTTCCACGGCCAGCATGTCGACCTGGAAATCCACGGAATAGTTCATCCGCTTCGCGGTGGCCTGGATCAACCTGCGCGTCATCGCGCCGGCCATCGAATTGCGGAACTCGCGGGAATAGAGCAGGCGGGAAACAAGGGCTTTCATCTACGGGCCAACCTTTTGAAAATGCAATGCGCGCGCGCCCCGCGCGGATGCGGGGGCTTTGCCGCATCATTGGCACAACCGGGGGCGGATTGAAGGCAAAATGTGGCGGTTTTGGTGAAACCTCGGGCCGGGGGCGGGAAAAGCACAGCGATCGCCGTCGAACCTGGCCGGAAAACGACTTGAGATGTATCGATGCCTGGCGCTGTTCTGGCCCGCCTTGGCGTGGTTTTGCGATGGGTTTTACCGAATACTCACGCCTTTCGGCCAAAATCCCCGCAAGAGGCAGGAAATACGCCGTCAAAGCGCGCTCCGGACAAATTGGCAGGTTGCGCCCGGGCGGCGGCTTCTTCATTCTGTCACAAAATGAACAAAGGTTGAAAATGGCCGGGGAGACCCCACCTTTAGCCTCCTGACAGGAGCCGGTGAGCGCTGCCGCGATGCGGGGCCGTATCGGTTTGCCAAGAACAAGGAAAGAGCATGCAAGAGCCTCTTAATTCAAGCTATCCCGTGCTTCCCCTGCGCGACATCGTGGTCTTCCCCCACATGATCGTGCCGCTTTTTGTCGGTCGTGAGAAATCGGTCAAGGCGCTGGAAGAGGTGATGGCGGATGACAAGCAGATCCTGCTGTCAAGCCAGGTTGACCCCTCGGTTGATGACCCCGATGCCGGCGGCATCTACAAGGCCGGCGTGCTGGCCAACGTGTTGCAACTGCTGAAGCTGCCCGATGGCACCGTCAAGGTGCTGGTCGAAGGCGTGGCCCGGGTGCGTATCATCGAATACCTTGAAAACGATGATTTTTTCGAGGCGAAATGCGACTACCTGACCGAGATGCCGGGCGACCAGGCGTCGATTGATGCGCTGCTGCGCACCGTCGCGGGCGAGTTCGAGCGTTATGCCAAGGTCAAGAAGAACATCCCCGAAGAGGCGCTTGTCGCCGTGTCGGAAACCGAAGAGCCGGCCAAGCTTGCCGACCTCGTGGCCGGGCATCTGGGCATCGAAGTGGACCAGAAGCAGGACCTGCTTGAAACGCTCTCGGTCAGCGAACGGCTGGAAAAGGTCTATGGCCTGATGCAGGGCGAGATGTCGGTGCTTCAGGTCGAGAAAAAGATCAAGACCCGCGTCAAATCCCAGATGGAGCGCACCCAGCGCGAATACTATCTGAATGAGCAGATGAAGGCCATTCAGAAGGAGCTGGGCGATGGCGAGGATGGCTCGAACGAGATCGCCGAGCTGGAAGCCAAGATCGCGGAAACCAAGCTGTCGAAGGAAGCCCGGGAAAAGGCCGATGCCGAGCTGAAGAAGCTCAAAAACATGTCGCCCATGTCGGCCGAGGCAACGGTTGTGCGCAACTACCTCGACTGGATGCTGGCGATCCCGTGGGGTGTGAAGTCGCGCGTCAAGAAGGACCTGTCGAAGGCGGAAGCCATCCTGGATGACGACCACTACGGGCTTGAGAAGGTCAAGGAACGGATCGTCGAATACCTTGCCGTGCAACAGCGGTCGAAGAAGCTGAAAGGGCCGATCATGTGCCTTGTCGGCCCTCCGGGCGTGGGCAAGACCTCGCTCGGGAAATCGGTTGCCAAGGCCACGGGGCGCGAGTTCATTCGCATCTCGCTCGGCGGTGTGCGCGACGAGTCCGAGATCCGCGGCCACCGTCGGACCTATATCGGGTCCATGCCCGGCAAGATCATCCAGGCGTTGAAGAAGGCCAAGACGACCAACCCGCTCATCCTGCTCGACGAGATCGACAAGATGGGGCAGGACTTCCGTGGTGATCCGGCCAGCGCCATGCTGGAAGTGCTTGACCCGGAACAGAATTCGACCTTCGTGGACCATTACCTCGAGGTGGAATACGACCTGTCGAACGTGATGTTCCTGACCACGTCGAACAGCTACAACATGCCCGGGCCGCTGCTGGACCGGATGGAGATCATCCCGCTGGCGGGCTACACCGAGGACGAAAAGACCGAGATCGCGCGGCGTCACCTGATCAGCAAGCAGGTCAAGAACCACGGTCTCAAGAAGGGCGAGTTCGAGCTGACCGATGCGGCGCTGACCGACATGGTGCGCTACTACACGCGTGAAGCCGGTGTGCGGAACCTGGAACGCGAGATTGCCAAGCTGGCGCGCAAGGCGGTGACATCCATCGTCAAGGGTGGCGACGGCAAGGTGGTGGTGACGCCCGAAAACCTGAGCGACTTCCTGGGCGTACGCAAGCATCGCTTCGGCCTGGCCGAGGATGAGCACCAGGTCGGCGTGGTGACCGGGCTGGCCTATACCTCGGTTGGCGGCGATCTGTTGCAGATCGAGGCGCTGCGCCTGCCGGGCAAGGGCCGGATGAAGACGACGGGCAAGCTGGGCGACGTGATGAAGGAATCCATCGACGCTGCGGCCAGCTATGTCCGGTCGATCTCGCCCGAGATCGGGGTCAAGCCGCCGAAGTTCGACAAGCTGGACATTCACGTCCACGTGCCCGACGGCGCCACACCCAAGGACGGGCCTTCGGCCGGTCTTGCGATGGTGACGTCGATCGTGTCGGTGCTGACCGGTATCCCGGTGCGCAAGGACATCGCCATGACCGGCGAAGTCTCGCTGCGCGGCAACGCGATGCCCATCGGCGGGTTGAAGGAAAAGCTTCTGGCGGCGCTGCGTGGCGGCATCCAGACGGTGTTCATCCCCGAAGAGAACGAGAAAGACCTGACGGAGATCCCCGACAACGTGAAGGAAGGGCTCAAGATCATCCCGGTCAAACATGTCTCGGAAGTGTTGAAACATGCGCTGATCCGCATGCCCGAGCCCATCGAATGGGACGAGGCCGCCGAAGAGGCCGCCGCACAGGCGGCGCTCAAGAAGGGCGACGACACGGCCAGCGCTGTTGCGCACTGAGCCAGCAGGCCTTTGGAAATGATGCAGAAGGGCCGCTTTTCGCGGCCCTTTTTCGTGCCGGCACCCTTGGCGCGGGGCGGTGGTCGGCGCTGTCTGTCGGGCCCTTCGTCCACTTGGGTCGGGGCCTTGGCGTGGGTTCATGCCGATCCGGTGAATTTTCTGCTGCTGACCCTCTTGCACCCCTCAAGAAGGGGCGATAATAGACGCTCTACCGGGTGATTAGCTCAGTGGTAGAGCGCTTCGTTCACATCGAAGATGTCAGGAGTTCGAATCTCTTATCACCCACCAGGGTTTTTTTGATGCAGCCGCAGGCTCTGGCCCCGGTTGCGTCGATATGTCGGGGTCTGACCCGTCTTGCGCCTGTTCCCAGGTTGCGGCAATCAGGCCCCGGTCCGGGTGATTAGCTCAGTTGGTAGAGCGCTTCGTTTACACCGAAGATGTCGGGAGTTCGAGCCTCTCATCACCCACCACTCCCCCTGAACCCAAAGCCCCCCGGAATTCGGCCCCCGCGACCTGAGCGCAGGCGCCTGGGTGTGCGAATGGCCACAGGTTGCGTGTTTCCAGTGCAAAACCCGGGTGCGCCGCCGGAAACTTCTGGTATTCCCGACACATGGACATCATCCTCGTTACCACAGTTATCTCTTCCCTGTTCCTCGTCGTCGGCGCGGCCGAGCCCTTTGCCGCGCGATTGCGACTGCCCTATAGCGTGATCCTTGCGGTGCTCGGCATCGTGATCGGCGTCGGCGCGACCTTTTTCCTCAGAACCGAGCTGACAGACGCGCTCAACCCGGTTGCCGAGGCGATCCTGGGCTTGCCGATCAAGGCGAACATCTTCCTCTATGTCTTTCTTCCCACGCTGCTTTTCCAGGCAACGCTGGGCATGAACCTGCGCCGGATGCTGGATGACTGGGTGCCGATCCTCGTGCTCGCGGTGGTGGCGGTGGTGGTGGCCACGCTGTCCATCGGCTATGCGCTCGCCTGGGCCAGCACGCTGCCGTTGGCGGCCTGCCTGTTGATCGGTGCCATCGTATCGACGACGGATCCTTCGGCGGTGGTCTCGATCTTCCGCTCGATCTCTGCGCCGCGGCGGCTTGCGCGGATCATCGAGGGCGAGAGCCTGCTGAACGACGCCGCCGCCATCGCGTTGTTCGGGCTGTTCATGGGCTTCGTGATGCTGGGGTTGCCGGACCCCGACCTGGGCGATGCGCTGGCGCGGTTTCCGTTTCTGATCACGGGCGGGGCGCTGACTGGATGGCTGGCGGCGCGGATCGCGGTCTGGGTCATGGCGCTGTTCAGCCGGCACGAGCTGGCCCAGATCACCATCTCGGTGGCCTTGCCCTACCTGTCCTATATCGTGGCCGAGCAGGGGGTTGGCGCCTCGGGTGTGATTGCCGTGGTGGCCGCCGGGCTGACGCTGAACCTGATGGCGCCGGGGCGCTTGCCGCCGCAGGCCTGGACAAACCTGCGCGACCTCTGGGAAGTGCTGGCCCATTGGGCCGGGGCGCTCATCTTCATCCTGGCAGCCCTTCTGATCCCGCGGCTGCTGGAGCAGGTCCGGGTCGAAGACGTGCTGTTGGTGGGGGTGGTGATCCTTGCCGCCATTGCCGCGCGGACGGCGGTGCTGTTCGGGTTGATGCCGCTCCTGACAGCGCTGAAGCTCTCGCCCAGCGTGGAACGGCCCTACCGGGTCGCGATCCTTTGGGGCGGGTTGCGCGGGGCGGTGACATTGTCACTGGCGCTGGCGGTGACCGAAAGCCTCTGGGTGCCGGAAAATGTCCAGCGGCTGGTCGGCATCCTGGCCACCGGTTTCACGTTGTTCACGTTGCTGGTGCAGGGGACGACGCTGCGTTGGGTCATCGGCTGGCTGGGGTTGGACCGGCTGTCGCCGATCGACGAGGCGCTGTCGCGGCAGGTCATCGCCGTCGCCTTGCAGACCGTGCGCGAAGACGTGGCCCGCGTTACCGAGAACTACGAGCTCAACCGCGAAACCGTCCGCTCCGAGGCCAAGCGTTTCGGCGAACGGCTGGACCGCGCGGTCAAGACCGCCGAGGAAAACGCCGACATTCTCGACCGGGATCGCATCGCCCTGGGGTTGATCGCACTGGCGGGGCATGAGCGCGATACCATCCTGGCGCGGGTGCGCGAACGGACGATCTCGGCCAGGATGGCGGAACTGGTGCTGTCGGACGCCGACCGGCTGATCGAAGGCGCGCGGACCCAGGGCCGCAGCGGCTATCAACGCGCGGCGCGGCGCAGCGTCTCTTATGGCCAGGCCTTTCGCGCCGCGGTGCAGGTTCATGGCCGGCTGGGCCTGTCCGGACCGCTGGCACGGATGACGGCGGACCGGTTCGAGCTGTTGCTGTCGCAACGGCTTATCCTGCGCGATCTGGGCACCTTCATCGACGGGCGCATCCGGCGGATTCACGGGCGTCGCGTGGCAGAGCTCTTGCGTGAATTGCTGACCCGGCGGATCGAGGCGGTCGAGACCGCGCTGGAAGGGCTGCGGCTGCAATATCCCGGCTATGCCGAAGAGCTGGAGCGTCGCTTCATCCGCCGCACCGCGCTGCGGCTGGAAGAGCGCGAATATGTCGCCATGCGTGAGGATGGGCTGATCGGGGCCGAGGTGTATACCGCCCTGATGCAGGACCTGGCGACGCGCCGCATGGCCGCCGAGCATCGGCCGCGCCTGGATGTCGCGGTGCAGCGGACGGCCTTTGTCCGGCAATTCCCGCTGTTTGCCGACCTTGACGAAGGTGTCATGCGGCGGTTGGGCCGGTCGCTGACGACGCAATATGTCGATGCGGGCGAAGTGGTTCTGCGCAAGCAGGCCGTCGCCCGAAGCGTGTTCTTCATCGCCTCGGGCGCGGTCGAGCTTGTCAGCGCGGGCCAGACCTGGCGGTTGGGGCGGGGCGAGATGTTCGGCCAGATGGCGATCCTGTCGAACAAGACCCGCCGCGCCGATGTGCGGGCGATTGCGCCGACGACGTTGCTGGTGCTTGACGAGGACCGTTTCCGCCGCCTGTTCGAACGCAGCCAGGCGCTGCGCAAGGCGGTCCAGGCCAGTGCCGAGAAACGCGGGATCGATCCCGCGGATCTCTTGCCTGACGAGCCAAAGGGGACATGAGCGGCGCGCGCGACAATCAGCCACTGCGGGAAAGCATGGATTGACAAGTCGCTGCGTGGATTCCATGTGCAGGTGCTTGCTTCCGCGGCGCAGAAATTGGCGTTCGCGTGGTAGCAGGGGAATTGGGGCGGATCGACTTGGGGCTACAAGCGGTGTCGGGCAAACAGGTCGATTTGGGCAGGCAGGGTGGGGCGCATTTTGCGATCTCGGCCGGCGCGGCGCCCGAGGTCTTGGTGCTGTCGGGCCAGTTGACGATCCACACGGTGACCGAGGCGCGGGCTGCCTTTGACGAGCTGTCGGGCCGACGGATCACCGCGCTTGACCTCGGCGCGCTTGAGCGGTTGGACACCGCCGGGGCCTGGGCGTTGCTCTCGCTGCAACAGGAATTTCGCGCCACCGACCGGGACCTGGCGCTGACCGGGGCAACCGAGGCCATCGCCAGCCTGTTGAAAACCGTCGACGGCGCCATGCCCAAGCCGGAAACGGCCGAGACCCGGCCTCTGACCCTGACCGGTGTGCTGGACATGACGGGGCGGCGGGTGATGGGCGGCGTCGGCTTTCTGCGCGATCTGACCGCCTATTTCGGCATCTTTCTGCACCGTCTGGCGCGGATCCTGCGCCACCCGGGCGAGTTTCGCTTTACCGCGCTGGTGCATCACTGCGAGGCGGTGGGGCTGAACGCGGTGCCGATCGTGGCGCTCATGTCGTTTCTGATCGGGGTGGTGCTGGCCTTCCAGGGCGCGGTCCAGCTGCGCCAGTTCGGGGCCGAGGTCTTTGTTGTCGATCTGCTTGCCGTGTCGATCCTGCGCGAGCTTGGGGTTCTGCTGACCTCGATCATCGTCGCCGGGCGGACGGCTTCGGCCTATACCGCCGCCATCGGGTCGATGAAGATGCGCGAAGAGATCGACGCCATGCGCACCCTGGGGCTGGACCCGGCAATCAACCTCTTTGTGCCGCGAATCCTTGCGCTCTTGCTCATGCTGCCGATCTTGACGCTGATTGCCAACCTTGCGGGGTTGTTTGGCGGCGGGTTGATGGCCTGGATCGATCTTGGCATCTCGCCCGAGATGTTCCGCATCCGGCTGGTCGAAGGCACTGACATCAGCCATGTCTTTGCGGGCCTGGTCAAGGCGCCGTTCTTTGCGCTGATCATCGGCGTGGTGGGCTGCCACGCGGGCATGCAGGTCAAGAGCAACGCGGAATCGCTGGGCCGCAAGACCTCGACTGCGGTGGTGACGGCGATCTTCATGGTGATCGTGGCCGATGCGATCTTTTCGATCTTCTTTGCGCGGATGGGCATATGAGCACGCCCGATCCGATCATCAAGCTGCGCGGTATCCGCAACCAGTTCGGCCGCCAAGTGGTGCATGACGACCTGGACCTTGACGTCTATCGTGGCGAGATCCTGGGTGTTGTGGGCGGATCGGGCACCGGAAAATCGGTGCTGTTGCGCACCATCACCGGGTTGCAGACCCCGGCGGCGGGCAGCGTGACGGTGCTGGGCACCGATGTGTTGCACGCCGATGGCAAGACCCGCAGCGACATCGAGCAGCGCTGGGGCGTGATGTTCCAGGACGGGGCACTGTTTTCCTCACTGACAGTGCGCGAGAACGTGGAAGTGCCGATGCGCGCCATCCCCGGGCTTGACCCCGCGATCCGCCGGATGCTGGCCGATCTGAAGATCTCGATGGTGGGGCTGCCCTACCTTGCGGGCGACAAGTACCCCTCGGAGCTGTCGGGCGGGATGCGCAAGCGCGCGGGCCTGGCACGGGCGCTGGCGCTGGATCCGGACATGCTTTTCCTCGATGAGCCGACCGCCGGGCTTGATCCGATCGGGGCGGCGGATTTCGATTTGTTGATCCGGGGGCTCAGCCGCTCGCTTGGGTTGACCGTCTTCCTTGTCACCCATGATCTGGATACGTTACACGCGACCTGTGACCGGATTGCCGTGCTGGCGGAAAGACGGGTGCTGGTGACCGGGACCATGACGGATATGCTGGACGTCGATCACCCTTGGGTTCACGAGTATTTCCATGGCCCGCGTGCGCGTGCCGCCGCATCGGAGACAGGCGCGCATCGGGAAGGTAGGGACGAGTAAGTTGGAAACACGGGCGAACTATGTTCTGATCGGGCTGTTCACCATCCTCGGGATGCTGGGGATCCTCGGGTTCTTCCTGTGGTTTGCCCGGCTCGAACTGGACCAGCAGTTCGCCTATTACGACATCCGCTTTCCCACGGTGTCCGGCCTCAGCGCCGCTTCGGACGTGCGGTTCAGCGGGCTGCCGGTGGGGCAGGTGGTGGACGTGCGCCTGGCGCCGGAGCGCGACGGCACGATCCGTGTCCGGGTCGAGGTCGCGGCGGAAACCCCGGTACGCGCCGACAGCGTCGCCACGATCGAGGCCCAGGGCGTGACCGGCGTGTCCTACGTGGGCATCGGCCCCGGAACGCCCGAGGCGCCGATGCTGATCCCGACCGAGGATCAGCCGATCCCGGTGCTGCGCGCCGGTCGCTCGACCCTGCAATCGCTGAGCGAGGATGCGCCGAAGCTGCTTGAGAATGCGATCGGCGTGATCGAGGATCTCAGCATCCTGCTGGGGGACGAAAACCAGAGCCGGGTGAATGCCATCCTGGTCAACGTCGAGGATGCCTCGGCCGAATTTGCCGCGGCGCTTGAGGATTTCTCGTCCGTGACCGGCAACGTCAGCGAATTCGCGGAACAGATCGGGCGGTTCAACGAAACGCTGGAATCGCTGTCGAACGACCTGACCGGGGTGCTGGCCAGCGCCGACAACACCATCAATTCGATCGGGGAGTTGTCGGAGCAGGGCAAGGGCGTGCTGTCCGAGACCACCCGCACCCTGACCACCGCGCAATCGGCCATCGCGCGGACCGAAACCTTCATCACCGAGGACCTGTCGCTGACCGCCAGCGACCTGCGCGACACCAGCGCCGACCTGCGGGTCCAGATCGAGACCCTGGGCGCCAGTGCCCGCAACATGCTGGCCGCCTTCGAGACCACCGGCGAGGCCGCCACCGCGCGGCTGGAAGAGGCGCGCGAGACGATCACCGCGACCAATGCGCTGATTGCCCGGCTCGACACGGTTGCGGTGTCGGTGGGCAATACGGCGGCCAACGTCGACACGCTTATCCTGGATGAGGCGACGCCGCTTCTGGCCGACACGCGGCTGATGGTGGCCGAGGCGACCCGTGCGGTCAGCGCCGTCGCGGTGATTGCCGAGAACGACCTGCCGCTGGTGGTGGCCGACGTCCGCAGCGCCACCGCCAACGCCAGCAAGATGATCGCCGACGTGGGCAGCAACCTGACCGACACCAGCGCCGCGTTGGGCGAGTTGGTGGCCACCGCGCAGAGCACGCTGGAGGATGCCACCATCGCCTTTGCCAATGCCAATGTCACGCTGGAAGCCATTGATGATGCAATGGAAACCGCCGAACGGGTATTGGACGTGGCCGAAGGCGCCTTTGCCGGGGCCGACCAGATCATTGCCGAACAGGGGGCCGACATTGCCGACGGGCTGAAGGCCACCCTGGCCGAATTGCAGGGCGCGATTTCCAAGGTCTCCGAGGACATCCCCGGCATCACTTCGGACCTGCGCGATGCCAGCCGTTCGGCCACCGCCACCTTTGCCGAAATCCGCAACGTCACCAGCGCCTCCGCCCCGGGGGTCCGCGAATTCACCACGACGGTCCTGCCGCTTTTTGGGCGGCTGGCGCAGGAAAGCCGGACGCTTATTGGCAACCTCGACCGTCTCACAAATCAACTTCGTCGTGATCCGGCCCGTTTGCTGCTTGATCGCGACACACCCGAGTTCAGACGATGACCCAAAATCCATTTTCCCGTATCTCTCGCACGCTTGTTGCCCTTGGCCTGGTCGGCAGCCTTGCCTCCTGCGCGGCAATTTCGGCGGTGTCCGACGCCACCACGCCGCTTGATGTCTACGAATTGCGCGCGCCTTCCAGCATTCAGGCGTCCGCGCGCCGCTCCTTGCAGCGGGACGTGATCGTTGAACTGCCGACCACCGGCGGATCGCTCGACACCGACCGGATCATGATCCGCCCCGACGCGTTGCAGGCGCAATACCTGCCGGATGTCCGCTGGAGCGAGCCGACGCCGGTGATGGTCCAGACGCTGATGCTGCGCACGATCGAGGCCACCGGCGCGGTGCGCTACGTCGCGCGCAAGCCGCTGGGGGCGGGCGGCGATTTCGCCATTGTCACCGAGGTTGTGGATTTCCAGGCCGAGACGATGGACGACGAAGAGGGCGCGACGGTCCGCATCCGCCTGATCGTGCGCGTGGTCCGCGAATCCGACGCCCGCATCATCGCCAGCCGCACCTTCGACACCACGGCCGAGGCCACGTCCACCGAGACCCAGGTTCTGGCCGAGACCTTCAACACCGCCTCCGACGCGGTGTTCACCGAGTTCGCAAGCTGGTTGACGGGTATCCTGCGCGGGTGACCGCGCGAGCAGAGTCGATAGTTTCAGCGCTGATAATTGCAGGGCGGATAACTCTCGGATGCCGATAGCTCCGGGGGGAGACGAGGCGGCGGGTACATCCCCGTTGCAACCGCCTTCACGCGCGCGCCAAGCATCTTTGTCGCAAACCTCAACGCCAAGGGAAACCCTCTCCCGCCCCGTGAGTGGTTGGTCCAAGGGTTGCTGCCCCAAGAAACCGTAAGGCTTCTCGGCGGAGACGGCGGCACCGGCAAAAGCCTTCTGGCGCTGCAACTGGCGGTCGCGGTTACGGCGCAAACCGCCTGGATCGGCAAGACGGTCAACACCGGGCGGGTGATCTTCCTGAGTGCCGAGGATGACGATGACGAATTGCACCGGCGGCTTGATGACCTATTGGCGGCCGAGGGCCGGGATATGCCGATCTGTCGAGGCTCACCCTGCGGTCTCTGGCAGGCGAGGATGCGCTCTTGGCGGACGACACGCAATTTGCCCTGAAGCAATCTGCGCTGTTCCGGGAACTGGACAAGCGGGCAGAAGAGGACTCTCCGGCGCTGATCGTGATCGACACCCTGGCGGACGTGTACCCGGCCAATGAAAACGACCGTGCCAAGGTGCGGCAATTCGTGGAAATCCTGCGCGGTCTCGCGATCAGGCGGAATTGCGCGGTCCTGCTGCTCGGCCACCCGTCCCTGACCGGCCTCACCAGCGGTTCGGGAACGTCGGGATCGACGGCATGGAACAACTCCGTTCGGTCACGGCTCTACCTGTCGCGGGTTATGGACAACGGCATTGAGCCCGACCCTGATGCACGGGTTCTTTCCATCAAGAAGGCCAACTACGGGCGTACTGGTGGTGAAATCAACCTCAAATGGGAAGCCGGTGTGTTCGTCGCTCAAACGCAGCGCTCCGGGCTCAATGCTCTGGCGGCCGGAGCCGAGGGCGAGCGAGTATTTCTCAAGCTGTTGAACGCATACACGGCTCAAGGACGTCGGGTAAATGCCAGCGACGGCAAGACCTACGCCCCGAATAAGTTTGCCGAACACCCTGAGAGCAAAGGTGTCACCAAGCGCGAATTCCGAGCCGCGATGAATCGTCTTCTGGACAAGGGCAAGGTGGGCATCTCTCGAGAAGGCCTTCCCTCCTGCCGCGTTTAATTCTTGGAGGTTTCGAAATGATTTCATCCCCTCTTGCCACACACACCCCTTATACCCCTGAAGATGTGAACGCGCCTCTTGGCGCGTTCATCTTAGCGAGACGCATGGGCGCCTTTGCCAAGAAACATTGAAATCCACAGTTCGTCCGTTGCGACACCAACCTTGAAAACGCAAACCGCGATAGCGGAGATTGAAATTAATGATGTCAGATCGTGATGACAAGGGTCGTTTGCTGGTCGGCACGGACCCGGGGCCAGGACGTACCGGCGGCTATGACCCTGCGATGGAGGAGCAAGCCTACAAGCTGGCCCTCCTGGGCCTAACAGACGAGGAAAAGGCGACCTTCTTCGGTAGTAGCCGCAACACGTTCCATCGTTGGAAAACCGAACACCCCGGTTTTCGTGACGTGGTTCATAGAGGAAAAGAAATCGCCGACGCCGATGTCGCCGTTTCGCTCTACAAGCGTGCAAAACGGATGGTCGTGAAATCCGAAAAGGCGATGAAAGGTAAGGACGGCGGTATTGTTATTGCTCAAACCTTGACTGAAACTCCGCCGGATACGAAGGCCGCCATTCATTGGCTCCAGTTGCGCTGCCGTTCTGCATGGAACGCAGATGATGTGTCGACGGATGCCGGAGTTCTCAACACCGGCTCAAATGGTTGCCTTTTCCCTTCCGAAACAGTTCAATCTATGACTGACGAAGAACTTCAGCAGCGAATCAAAGTGCTTGAGGCGCGGCGGCGCGAGAGGGAAGGGTGTTGAAGGTTTCGCCGCCATGACAACGACGTAGTCGAAGAAATCCGGGCAAGAGATCCGAAACAATTATTCGGATCGCACAGATAGATTATTAATGAAACCTAGCAACCCCAAAATACGATTCTGCGAGGCGCTGAGTACCAGCGATGCGTGAGCTCGATCGGGCATTTTTTGCGCAATTTAACAGGTGATATTGATGTCATTGGTTCTGAATACGGTGCGCGCCTTTCCGCGCGGTCGAACCACGGAGGAATTGCTCGTCCTCTTGGGCGCGAGCTTCTCACATGACAAACGTCTCGCGGCGGTTGCCGAGCTGGATCAGCTGATGCGAGATGGCCTGGTCGAAAAGGCACGGGATGGTCGTTGGCGCGCCAAACGCGCGGATGTGACCGACGCGGTGCGTGCTCCGGTAACCGGCGGCGCTGCGGGTACGGCAACACAGGCAGATATCATTCACGCCGCCGCTGCCAGCTTTGACACGGAGCCGATCGTCGGCGAGCAGCCTGACACTGAGGACACGGGTGAAGAAGCGCCGGATCCGCAGGCGCTTCTCCGATATTGGCGTTCGGCGCTGCGTGCAGATCCGCGAGGGGCCACCACCCAGGTGTTCGACAAGCATGGCATCGAATGGGCGCTCATTGCCGGGCGGGGCCCGGTCAGGCCGGAGGACGATCAGCGGTTGCGGATTTCCATCCAGCTGGCAGCCCTTGATCCGAGCTTTCAGGAAGCTCTCGTCCGTCGGGAGGGCAATGAGAACGCGCTTGCTGTGGGGTGGCCGATGGCGGTCGGCCGGCGAGGAGGCGTGCCGATCTTTCAGCCTGTCGGAATGCTGGCCGCCAACTGGACCCGCGAGGGCGAGAGCCTGGAGTTGTCGGTTGATGCAAACGACGTGTTGGTCAACCCGGATTGGGTCAAGCACGCTGCCCGCTTGAGCGGATGGAAGCGGGATGATTTGGCGGATCTCTTTCATGCTGATGATGGTATCGGATTACGCGCTTCCGATTTCCTGGAGCGGCTCAGAACCGCCGTGGCAAGCCAGATCCGCGGCAGGATCATCGGGGAAGACCTTGCCTCTCAGCTCGACGGCTCTGCCCAGGGCATCTATGACAGCGCCGCGATCTTTCTGCCGACCGACTCCTCGTTTACGGCGGGGGCTGCACGTGATCTCGACTCGATTGCCACCTGGCCACGCGAGCGCATTTCCCGTTCTGCCCTGGGTGCTGTGCTCGGGATCGCGGGGGCGGCCAACATGGACCCGGTTCCGGCCATTGACGCAGTGCCTTTGAACCGGGAGCAATTGCGGGCCGTTCAAGGGGCTGCAGGCTGACACGGACCGCCTTGCGGCGCGGCACACCGAGCTTTCGAACACGCTGCCGGACCTCGAGACCCGTGCTGAGGAACTTCGGGCAAGCGTCGCGATCGCGCGGACCGATGCAGTCACCGAGTTGGCCCGGGTGGCGGAACTTCGCGGGCGTGCGGCAAGCCTCGAGACCGATATCGAGCGTCTCGAAACCCGGCGCACCGGGCTGGCTGACACGGTTGAGACGGCGCAGGCACAAGCGACTGCGGCCGCGGAAACCTTGAGCTCGCTGCGCGCGGAGCAAGCCACTGTTGTTGCAGATGTGACCACGAAAACAGAACAGCTTGCGCGTCTGAATGATACGATAGCTGCCCGCCTATCAGAGCTCGCGACTCTCGAGGATCAAGGCGCGTATTGGCGCCGCCGTCACGTCACGCGGTTCGGTGATCGACTTGCCGGCCACCGCAGTGGCGTCCGGTGCGCTGGTTGCAGCAGGTCGCGCTGCCCGCGGAGAGTCGATCTACTTCGACTTCCTGCCGCGGCTCTCCACCATCGTCTTTGCCGCGACGGGCCCCACGAGCTTTGATCTTGTCCGACCGGACGAGACGCTGGAAGCCGGTCGCACATATCGCAGTCCGGAGCCCGCATCTCTGGCCATTCCGGCAGGCCAGAAAACGGTCTCGGTCTTCCTGCGCAAGGAGGCTGCCGAGCATCCACGCAAGGCCACGGTCAGCCTTGGAGAACCCTTGCACGACCAATCGCGGGTGTCTCTTTGGGTCGAGCAGAAACCGGCCGCCGGACGCGCCCGCATATTCATGGAAGCACGCGATCTGGGGCGCAACTTTGTCGTGGATTGGAACGAAGCGCAGGACGATGCACGCACCTGGTCAGAGATCATCGACAGCCTGGCGCCACGCGCATCCATCCCGAACCGACTCGTGCTTCACTGCGCGCATAGCACGTGGCAAGCAAGTATGCTTGCTTGGGACCTCAAGGAACTTGACGGCCGAAGAGCGGCACTGAGCGCGAAGGACTGGAAAAATCTCTCGGCCAAGCTGCAGCGAAAGATCAACAATTGCCAGTGCATATCCAGCGACGGCGAGCTGCCGCCCGAGATTGACCGAACCGATATCGATCGGCTGGATCGGGTCACGGAAGCGGCACTCGAATTCAACCGGGCGCGATTGCGCGGTGAAGCGACAGATGACCGGATCTATAACGAGCCTCTCCAGTTCCTGACCTGGCAATTTCGACGCTGCCCGCCGGAGGTGGCCGACTGGTTGCTGGAGTGCATCGAAAAGAAAGGGCAGCTCCACCCTTTCACGCGTCATGGACAAAGCTGGAAACTGGTGTTTCAAGGGCTTGGGCGGATCATCAGCGACGAAGCCCGCGAAAAACGGGCCGTTGCGCTTTTGCTGTCATCCCGGATCGAAGACTGGGACTGGGACCGTCAATCTGCCTGTATGGCCTTCCTGCTATCCTGCTCTGCAACGGCGCCACTGCTTCTTGGGCGCGGCGATGTCGAGAGGTTGGTGCAGCGGACAATCGCGGACTTCCGGTTGAACCTTGGCACGGCGTACACAAAGTTCAACTATGCGCCTTTCCTTCTGGCGGGCCTGCTGCGCTGGCGGTTGAAAGAGCCGATGGCGCTGGTTGCGGGCATAGATCCGCTGGCCGCGGACCTCCTGTCGATCGTGGAAGAGACCGAGAAAGACCTCAAAGGTCGACGTCATCCCGAACCAGCGCTCAGAAAACGGCGCGACAAATACTTGCCAATCCTGGCCGACTTGAAGGCGGAACTGATCGGTGAGGGAGCCAATCCTGACCTGCTCCTTGACATCTACAGCGCGTCAGGAAGTTAGTTTTTTCAAGAATTCTAACCTATCCAGACGTGGAAGGACTTGCGAATAGACCCGACAGCCTGTCTTGAGAAAGTACGCGGGATTTTCAGGGCCAGGGATCCTGCTCCGCCTGCACGAAACGTGGCGCCAGACAAACCAATCATACATGGCCGTCGCAGACCTGGTGTTTGATCAATTTCTCTGTGACACGCTTTATTGTGAATGGTTGACGCAATTCCGGCGAGAACGGGCACCATGTTCCCAACTTATCTGTATTGGAGAATTTGTAGGCTGAAGCTATTGCAAAGGGTTTTCTCCGCTGGTTGAGTGACCAAAAGAATTTCAAAAAACGGGGTGTGCATGTCATTCTTCGAGCGGCCTATTCTCAACTCGCCTTATTCGGTCCCCACGCAGCATTGGGAACTCGACGAGGGGGGCAGACCAACCGATCGCAAGCTCCCGAGCCGTCGACGCTCGGATCTCATATCGGCCATGCCGAAAGCCAAGAGCGCCAAGAAAGGCGGTGGAGGCCAGGCCGAATTGGGGCTGAACGAAGCCGGTCTGGAAACCCAGGCGATGGCGTATAATGTCACGGAGTTCGTGAACGAATTGCGCAGCCAGGTTGATAGCTGGCGCGCCCTGCCAAACCCGAACGACTGGCAGGTGACGCCGACCACGCAGCGATTGCTGCAGCACTGGCGCCGCATCCAGAATGACGAGACCCAGACCATCCGTCCGTTTTTCTGCCAGCTCGAAGCGGTGGAAACCGCGATCTTCCTGGCCGAGGTCGCTCCCAAAATGGGGCCCAAGGGCAAACGGTTCCGGGCGCGGCTGGAAGCAGCAAACGCCGAGGCCAATCCCGACCTGTTTCGCGTCGCCATGAAGTTGGCCACAGGGGCGGGCAAGACGACGGTCATGGCCATGCTGATCGCCTGGCAGACGCTGAATGCTGTGCGCACGCCCAATTCACGGTCTTTTTCGCGCGGATTTCTCATCGTCACGCCGGGCATCACGATCCGGGATCGCCTGCGGGTTCTGCTGCCGAATGACGCCGACAATTACTACACGCGCATCAATCTGGTGCCCACCGGCCTTATGCAGGACATGCAACGCGCGAAAATCGTCCTGACGAATTATCACGCGTTCAAGCTGCGCGAGAGGCTGCAACTTTTGAAGGGCACCCGCGCGGCGTTGGAAGGGCATGGCGCTCAGCTGAAAACGCTGGAGTCCGAGGGCCAGATGCTCAAGCGCGTGATGCCCGAGCTCATGGGACTGGGCAAGATCAACGTCATCAATGACGAGGCGCACCATTGTTACCGCGAACGCGCGGATACGGAGACCGAGAGGCTGAAAGGCGAGGAGAAAAAGGAGGCGCAGGAGAATGCCGAAGCCGCGCGACTCTGGATTTCCGGGATCGAAGCCGCCAAGCGCAAGCTCGGCGTGCAGATCGTCTATGACTTGTCGGCCACGCCGTTCTTTCTGTCCGGGTCGGGCTGGGTCGAGGGCACGCTTTTTTCTTGGGTGGTCTCCGACTTCTCGCTGATGGACGCCGTCGAATGTGGCATCGTGAAACTGCCGCGGGTTCCGGTGGCCGACAATCTGCCAAGCGGCGAGGTGCCGCTTTACCGCAATCTCTGGAAAGAGATCGGGAAGAAGATGCCCAAGAAGGCGCGCGGCAAGACAAGGCCCGATCCGCAGAGCCTGCCGATTCCGCTCAAGACGGCCATCGACGCGCTCTACGGCCACTATGATAAGACGTTCAAGCTGTGGCAACAGGACGGCGTGGGGCTTCCGCCGGTCTTCATCGTAGTCTGCAACAATAGGACAAATTCCGAGCTTCTGCGCGATTCCATGTCCGGCTACGAGCGCGAGAACCCGGATGGCACGATCGAGGTCGTTCACGGCAAATGTCCGCTCTTCGCCAACTTCTCAACGGCAGACGACGAACGGCTGCCCCGTCCGCGCACCGTTCTGATCGACAGCGCGAC
>ERZ1699650.105-NODE-105-length-41105-cov-163.602680_pt1 | contig 41105 bp, 44 predicted proteins | sample MGYA00581512_ERZ1699650 | MGnify/ENA primary metagenome ERZ1699650 (study PRJEB42348, sample SAMEA6618698) | metagenome | isolation source: Polyester-degrading enrichment culture growing on monomer terephthalic acid, Te | collected 2019-05-17 ... | reverse complement strand
GCGCCCTGCGTCGGGTGCGCTTGCTCAAGCAGGAAATTCAGGACTATTACGCCAATTTCCGGGTCAGTTCCGACTTGCTGGAGTTGCGCAATCTGGTGGTCGTGGCCGAACTGATCATAGAATCGGCTCTGTCTCGCAAGGAAAGCCGCGGCCTGCACTACACCCGCAGCTACCCTGAGCCCCAGGAGCAAACGGAGATTACGGTACTGTCTCCGGAACGAAAACGCTGAACTCTGAATTCAGGAACAATGCCTGAGTCAAGTTTCGGAGTTCGTGGTGGCCCTAGTGCCAATGGTTCGCGCCAGCTACCTGGGGTACTCCTGTAGGGTCGGCGTGAACCCGTCCATGGAGCCTAGGCAGCAGCATCCATTCTGCGGTCTCCCCTACAGGAGTACCCCAGGCAGCCACCGCTAGTCCATGGAGCGAACGTCGAAACCTGATTTACATTCTTTCTGGCTCCCGACGTACAGCGCTGGCCTGAATTCGAAACCAGGCATTGAGACTGCGCCAGCTGGGGTCGGTTACGCTGTCGCGCCAGATCATCAGGTCGCGTCGGTTTCCGGTATCGGCGCATTCCAGCTCAAAACGAACATAGAGCGCATTGCGTCGGCCGAGCCCGCGCCATAAGTAGCGTTCGGCCCCGGAGGGCGTCAACTGATCGTACAGCCAAAGCTCCGCCCCCACCCAACGCAGATAGACCGGCGGCGGTTCCGAGCGAACTGCCACCACCAGGCAAAGGCCCAATACCAGGGCAAGCGCACCCAAAGACCAAAGCGGCAACGCACTGAAACCCAGCAATAGCAGACACAAGACCAGGGGCGCCGACATCATCAACCAGCGCAGACGGGAGGGTTGTAACCGGCACTCAATCGGGTTGGACACGATCCAGTATCTTGCGGACCATGTAGGCCATCTCAGGGTCTTCGGGAGTGGATTTTTCCAGAAACCAGTTCCACAAATCCTGATCTTCGTTATCGATCAGGCGGCGATAAATGCGCTGATCGTCTTCACCCAGGGTCGGGTACACCGACTCGGTGTAGGGCACCAACAATACATCCAGCTCGAGCATGCCACGCCGACTGTGCCACCAGAGGCGGCGATGAATCAAAGCCTGTTCTTCTGTCATTTCCACAATTAAACGCCCACACTCAAACCCATAATGAGACGCCGGATACCTGCTAGTCCCGACACTCCATTTGGAGTGACGCGAGACACCCTTGATGAATCCGGCTGGTGAAGGCAAAGTGTAACAGCAAAGCGAGCGCAAACCGAACCTCTCACCACGCCAGTTTGTCTGGCAGGCCAAGGTTCATTAACCTTCACTTTCCGGACCAGACACCCATTACCCAGCCGAATACGGACACCGACATCATGCCTCTGGCTACCCAACAGACCACAGAACCTTCGTCACCCGTCGACACCCCGATTTTTTACCCGCTTGACCATCTGGCGATACTCGATGTTACCGGCACCGACGCCCTGACATTTCTGCAAGGCCAGGGCACCCAGGACTACCTGAAACGTTTGCCACAGGCGCCACTACCCGGGGCATTCTGCACGCCAAAAGGCCGCGTGGTTGCGAACGTCTGGAACGTTCTGCTGTTAACTGAACCGGCCACCGTCAAGCTGGTGACCGAGCGCAGTGCTGCCGACACCCTAAAACGCCATCTGGGCAAATACATCCCCTTCTTTCGCGGTTCAAAACTGACGGACCAGAGCCAGGCACTGCATGGGCTGGGGTTGTCCGGCCCGGAAGCCGAGCCCTGGCTGTCCCGGGCACTGGGTGAAGGCAACAATGGCCTCTGGCGTAAGGGCGGCCACTTTGCCTTCAGCCTGCCCGACGGCCGTTTTCAGCTCTGGCTGTCAGCGCTGGCAGACGATTACGAACGGTTAATGGAACAGATCGAATCTGCCCGGGTGCTCCCCGCTGCCGACTGGCAACGATTGGACATCTTCGCTGGCTATCCCTGGGTTAACGCCAGCCTGACCGGTGAGTTTGTGCCCCAGTCGATCGGGCTTGAACAACTCGACGGGATTTCATTCAACAAGGGTTGCTACACTGGTCAGGAAGTGATTTCCCGGCTTCATTACAAGGGAAAGAGTAAGCGCGGCCTGCAACGCCTGCGTTGGCAGGGCAATGCAACACCGGCCGGGCCAGAGGTCTACACCGCCACGGGCACCGCCGGTACCTGGATCAACTGGGTAGCAGACGGTGGAAACTGCCTGGGACTTGCTATGCTTAAACAGTCTGACGAAGCCCCGGCACTCTACCTGGACAGTGAGCGGCAGATACCGTTGGAGCTGCTAGACTAGGTGATCAAGTGCCCGCAGGCCTGACTGCCTGACGCAGCAAGCCCGTGTTACACTGCCCTACCGATGAACGGCATCCCGGTATCAAGGAAACGTTGGCCCCATGAGCAAACTGTTAGAGACAGTCAAGCAAGACATCATCGACGCGCTGAACAACGACCAACTGGTTCTACCCAGTCTGCCAGAAGTAGCCCTGAAAGTGAGGGATACGGCGGAGGATCCGGATGCGACGATCAAGCAACTGACCGACATTATTTCCCGCGACAGCGCCCTGAGTGCTCGCATCATCCGGGTGGTTAACAGCCCCCTGCTGCGTGCCCCGCAGGAGGTCAGGGACTTGTCGATGGCCGTCAGCCGTCTGGGCATGAACTACACCTCAAATCTGGCGATTGGCCTGGCCATGGAGCAGATGTTTCAGGCGACCTCAGACATGATCGACAAGCGCATGCGCCAACTGTGGCGCCTGACCGGCCAGGTATCGGCTATGGCAACCATACTGGCGCGTCAAACCGCTGTCGTGGGCGCTGAAGAGGCATTGCTGGCCGCGCTGGTGCACAGGCTGGGCGCTCTGCCCATACTGACCTTCGCCGAAGAGCGCGATGACCTGATTCTCGATAACATCACCCTGGGTCAGATCATTGATCAACTGCACGGTCACCTGGGCAGTGTCATTCTGGAACGCTGGGACTTTTCGCCTCAGCTCAGCCGGGTGCCGCGCGACTATCGCAAATTCGACCGTTCACCGGCTGAGGCCGATCTGACCGACATCATCACCGTTGCCAATCTGATCGTACTGAAAGACAGCACCAGCGGCTGGTCCCGGATGGACTGGACCAAGGTCTCGGCCTTTGAACGACTGGCCTTGCCGAATGATCGCGAAGACCCACTCTATGCAGAACTGGAGCGCGAAGCGGCAACCGCACAGGCCGCGTTCCTCTAGAGAGCCGGCCTGGAGCTGACCTCCAGATCATCCAATATCTGCAGGGCTTCTTCCCGGCTTGCCCCGCAAAACGCTGCCTCGGCCTGAAAGGCCGAGCACACGGCAGGACGCTCGGGTCGTCCGAACAGCGCACAACGGGCGTCGTCCAATAAATTAACGCATCGGACACCGGCGGGTTTGCCCTCAGGCATCCCATGAAACGCCTGGTTGATTGACGGTGCGATGCAGCAGGCACCGCACCCGGAACGACATTGCATAACCCACCTCTGATACCATAAACGATTCAATATCCCCACAACCCAACGCAGGAGACTCCGAGGCATCATGGAACTGTACAGCGACACCCTGGGGGCAGGGCCCGATCTGGTCATACTCCATGGCTTGTTTGGCAGCGGCGACAACTGGCGCAGCATCGCCAAATCGTTATCGGAACACTACCGGGTTCATCTGCTCGATTTGCCCAACCATGGGCGTTCTCCCTGGGTAAAGCAACAGTCGTATCCGGTATTTGCGCGGGCAGTCACCGACTGGATGATTTCACAAGGCATCGAAGACACGGCTCTACTCGGTCATTCCATGGGAGGCAAGGTGGCCATGCAAATGGCGCTGAACGACGCCGGCTCTCGCCTCAATAAACTGATCATTGTCGACATCGCTCCGCGCGCTTACCCGCCGCACCATCAAGACATTTTCCGCGCCCTGTCAACCACCGACCTGAACCAGTTCAAGAACCGCTCAGAGGTCGACGAAGCACTCACAGACGGTATTGAAACCACGGGCATTCGCCAGTTCATCCTAAAAAGCTTGTACCGCAACGACGAGGGCCAGCTGGCCTGGCGCTTCAACCTGGAAGCGTTGCAGCAACAATACGACAGCATTGCTCGCGAACCCGATTTCGAGCGTCCCTTTGAAGGACCAACGCTCTTTATCAAGGGCATGAACAGCCAGTACATACAGACCAGCGATCAATCGGCCATCACCGAGCGATTCCCAAAAGCCACCGCGAAGATCATTGAAGGTGCTGGCCATTGGCCACACGCCGAAAAACCGGCCGCGTTTCTGAGAATTCTGGAACGGTTTCTGGAGGCGAGCAATTAAAAAGACTTGGAGCCGCCCTGCTCCAGGCGGCTTAGATAATGGCGCATCCGAATCTGCCCCTCCTCCTTGAATCGCACCTTGCCCGCTCGGGGGCGCAAGCCTTGCTCGTCGTGCAATTGAGCACAGTCTTTGCGCAGCGCTTCCAGATCCGGATCATGGCGTATGGGCATATCCAGAAAGAACTGCCACTCATCCTCGCCCGCTTCACCTTCGAGCGCCCGGGTAATCAGTGCCTGAACGCTATCCTGTGTCGGGCGATACACCGGGGCCTTGCCCCAGATCATCGCCAGCGTAACGCCGACAATCACGACGAGCGTGACGGCAAAGACGAGCAGAAATTCAGCCACCGCTACCCGACCCAGACCCGGGCATTGCGGAACATCCGCAGCCAGGGGCCGTCTTCCTGCCAGTGGTCCGGCCGCCAGGAATTAGTGACCGACCGGAATGCCCGCTCCGGGTGCGGCATCATGATGGTGATGCGACCGTCGCTGTTGGTAAAACCGGTCATCCCGGCAACGGAGCCATTGGGGTTGAACGGATACCGCTGCGTCACGTCACCGTAATTGTCGACGTAACGCAGGGCGACCAGGTCACTGTTGATCGCAGCATCGACATGCGCCTGATCGCGAAACTCGGTCAGGCCTTCGCCGTGGGCAACGGGTATCGGTAAACGCGACCCAGCCATGCCTGCCAGGAAAATGGACGGTGATTCGGGGATCTCGACCATGACGGTACGGGCTTCGAATTGCTCCGATTCATTGCGCACGAAGTGCGGCCAGTGCTCGGTGCCGGGCATCAGATCGCGCAGGTTTGACAACATCTGGCAACCGTTGCACACCCCGAGCGAGAAGGTCGAGGGGTCATGAAAAAACGCCTGGAACATATCGCGAACACGATCGTTAAAGCGAATCGTCTTGGCCCAACCCTCCCCTGCACCGAGAACGTCGCCGTAGGAGAAACCACCGCAGGCAACCAGACCGCGGAACTCGGTCAGCGAACGCCGGCCAGTCAGCAGGTCGCTCATGTGAACGTCGACGGTATCAAAGCCGGCACGATCAAAAGCGGCGGCCATTTCAACCTGGCCATTAACGCCCTGCTCCCGCAGTACGGCGACTTTCGGGCGTACGCTCGAATCGACAGACCGGGTGACATCGCTGTTCGGATCAAACGTCAACTGGGCATGCAGGCCAGGGTCGTTGGCGTTCAACCAGGCATCGTATTCCTGCCGGGCACAGGCCTCGTTGTCGCGCAGGGCCTGAATGCGGTAGCTGGTTTCGGTCCACAGGCGCAGTAAATCCGTTCGGGGTTTGACCAGCACTTCTTCATCGTCATCAGAGAAACGAATGAAATCATCGTCATTGCACTGGCCAATCACCGCCGAACAGTCCCCCAGTCCTGCCGCCGTCAGTTGCTGCAGGACGTCTTCGGTTTGCGCTTGCGCAACCTGAATAACGGCACCCAGCTCTTCGGAAAACAAGGCGGCAGTGACGTCATCACCGGCAAAACGCTCAACTTTGATGTCGATGCCGGTGCGACCGGCAAACGCCATTTCACACAGCGTTGCAAACAAGCCGCCATCGGAACGGTCGTGATAGGCCAGAAGCTTGCCATCGGCAACCAGCCCCTGCATCACCGCCCAAAAGGCTTTCATGTCTTCGCTGTCGTCCAGGTCGACCGGCTCAGAACCGACCTTGCGATAGACCTGGGCCAACGCCGACCCGCCCAGGCGGTTCTGGCCACGGCCCAGGTCGATCAGTATCAGGTCGGTCTCGCCCTTGTCGGTCCGCAATTCGGGCGTCACGGTTTTGCGCACATCCGCCACCGGCGCCAGGCCCGACACGATCAGGCTGAGCGGCGCAGTGACGGCCTTGGTGCGCCCGGCTTCGTCCCAGGTGGTGCGCATCGACATAGAGTCTTTGCCGACCGGTATGGTCAGACCCAGGTCGGGGCACAGTTCCAGCCCCACAGCCTTGACAGTGTCGTACAGGGCCTGATCTTCGCCGGGGTGACCAGCGGCCGCCATCCAGTTGGCCGACAAGCGAACCAGCTCCAACTCGCCAATATAGACAGACGCCAGGTTGGTCAGCACCTCGGCTACCGCCACACGGCCGGAGGCCGGGGCATTCAACAGCGCCAGCGGTGTGCGCTCACCCATGGCCATGGCTTCGCCGGTGTAGCCGGAAAAACCGGTTGTGGTCACCGCCGCATCCGCTACCGGAATTTGCCAGCGACCTACCATCTGGTCGCGAGCGACCATACCGGTAATGGAGCGGTCGCCAATGGTGATCAGAAAGCTCTTGCTGGCGACGGCCGGCAAGCGCAGCACCCGTTCGGCCGCCTCATGCAAATCAATACCCCGGGTCGAAAACGGGCTTGGCTCAAAACTCTGGCGCTCAAACTGACGCTCCATGCGCGGCGCCTTGCCGAGCAGAATATCCAGCGGCATATCAACCGCTTTATTGCCAAAATGCCGGTCATTCAGTACCAGCTGGCGTTTTTCGGTCGCCGTACCGATAACGGCGAAAGGGCAGCGTTCGCGGTGGCAAATGGCTTCAAATTCAGCCAGTCGCTCCGGGGTAACCGCCAACACGTAGCGTTCCTGGCTTTCGTTGCTCCAAACCGCCAGGGGTGACATGCCCGGTTCGTCGTTGGGGATATCGCGTAACTGGAAGTCACCGCCACGCCCACCATCATTAACCAGCTCCGGAAAGGCGTTCGACAGACCACCGGCGCCCACGTCGTGGATAAAGGCCACCGGGTTGTTGACACCCAGTTGCCAGCAGCGATCGATCACTTCCTGGCAGCGGCGCTCCATTTCGGGGTTGCCACGCTGAACCGAGGCGAAATCCAGATCTTCATTGCCTTCGGCGCTGTCCATCGACGAGGCGGCACCGCCACCCAGGCCAATCTGCATGGCCGGGCCACCGAGCACGATCAGCGCCGAGTCGGCCGGAATGGCGTCCCACGCCTTGTCGACGTGGTCTTCACGAATGTTGCCGTATCCGCCGGCAATCATGATCGGTTTGTGATAGCCGCGCACTTCGGTGCCGTTGACACCGGCTGCCGACATTTCATAGGTCCGAAAATAACCAAGCAGATTGGGCCGACCGAATTCATTGTTAAACGCCGCAGCGCCCAGAGGGCCGTCAATCATGATATCGAGCGCCGACACAATGCGCCCCGGCTTGCCATACTGGCTTTCCCAGGGCTGTACGAAGCCCGGAATATTCAGGTCCGACACGCTAAACCCGGCCAGACCTGCCTTGGGTTTGCCACCGGTGCCCGTAGCGCCCTCGTCGCGAATTTCGCCACCGGCACCGGTCGCCGCACCGGCAAAGGGGGCGATGGCGGTCGGGTGGTTATGGGTTTCAACCTTGAACAGGATGTGCACATTCTCTTCGTGATAGCGATACTGATGATCCGCATCCGGGTAGAACCGGCCTGTGCGGAAGCCTTCAACGACGGCCGCATTGTCTTTGTAGGCTGAGAGCACACCCGCCGAATTATGCTGATAGGTGTTCTTGATCATCTTGAACAGTGACCAGGGCTGCTCCTCGCCGTCAATCGTCCAGGTCGCATTGAAAATCTTGTGTCGGCAGTGCTCTGAGTTGGCCTGGGCAAACATCATCAGTTCGACATCGGTTGGGTCGCGCTCAAGGCGCTGATAGGCCTCAACCAGATAATCCATTTCATCATCGGCCAAAGCCAACCCCAGCGACTGATTAGCCTCAGCCAATGCTTCACGGCCGCCTGTGATAACGCCCACCTGGCTGAGGGGTTGCGGCTCGTGGTGGCTGAACAACTGAGCGGCATCAGGCGTGCTGTACACGACCGATTCGGTCATCCGGTCATGCAACGCCTGTCCAAGCTGACGCACCTCTTCTTCACTCAGTGGTTCATCGGTACGAATGCAATAGCAGACGCCACGCTCCAGGCGTCGTATGGACGACAGACCACTGTTTCTGGCAATGTCGGTGGCCTTGCTCGACCAGGGTGAAATGGTGCCAAACCGTGGCAATACCCAAACCTGGACGCCGTCGGCCGTTTCGACGTCAACCCGGGGGCCATAGTGCAGCAATTGCTCCAGTGTCCCCTGCTCGCTTGCCGTCAGGTTCCCTGAGGTGTCGGCAAAATGCATGTACTCTGCGTAGACATCCCGAATCCGGGCGGCAAGCCCGGCATCCAGCACGGTCGGCAAGCGGGCCAGCAAGCGCTGACGGCGAAACGTGGATAAAACGGGATTTCCTCGGAGTATCAGCATATCGGGGCCTGTTCTGGATGCGGGCAAAAATCGGCGCGTATGGTAGCCGAAAAGCAGGTAAAATGGCACTGCAATCACAGCCATATCAAACCCCGGGGACCGAGCTTGTTACTGACCAGACGTTCAATTTTTTCTTTCTGCCAAGGCGCGATACTGGTGCTATTGCTGGCGGGCATTGGCTTCTGGGTAGCCACCGGTTTCAGCTGGCACAACCACTGGCAACGGGTGCAGGCGCGAGACACCCTGATCATCGCCATTCGGGAAACGGACGGTGTCTATGTTCAGTACGACCAGACCATGGCGGGCCTGGAATACGATCTGGCTCAACTGCTGGGTCAACAGCTAGGCCTGGAGGTTCAGCTGTTCGCGGTCAGCGATTTGCCCGACCTGTATCGTGCGCTGGCGGCCGGGGCTGTCGACATGGCGCTCACAGGCACCACCTATAACGCCAGCCAGCAAGACTTTACACCCGGGCTCCCCTACCTGATGACCCGAGTCGGGCTGGCGCGGGAGATGGCCAGCACAGCACCGGAACTCGATCAGCAGCGCATTGCCACGCTCGACCCGGTCAGCCACGGCGGTCTCAGCGACCGTCTGACTAAAGACAACCCGGCGCTGGACATTAAACTGACCAGCGCCGGCCCGGCCGAACTGATGACTCGAATCGACATGGGCGAGCTCGACATGGCGCTGCTCGATGAACGTGATTTTCTGGTGATGCGCCCGTTTTTCCCCAACCAGCGCTTCGACCCGCTGACCGAGCACCCGCGGCCAATCGCCCCGCTGTTTCGCAATCAGCGCGATCGCTCCCTGATCGATGCGGTTAACAACGCCTTGCGCGAACTCGAACAGACCGAACTGATCCCCCGACTGGAAGATCGGTATCTTGGCCACACCCGTGATTTCGACTATGTAGGTAATCTGACCTTCGAACGCCACATCGGCTCACGATTGCCAGAGTTTGAAGCCGACTTTCGGGAACAGGCCGACCTGCACGGGCTCGACTGGCGCCTACTGGCAGCCGTGGCCTATCAGGAGAGCCATTGGCGGCGCAATGCGGTTTCGCCAACCGGCGTGCGAGGGCTGATGATGGTCACGCTGACGACCGCGCGGGAAATGGGTATTGATAACCGGCTCGACCCCCGGCAAAGCATCCAGGCCGGCAGCCGCTATCTGGCGAGTCTGCACCGGCGCATTCCCGAACGGATCCAGGAACCGGACCGCACCTGGATGGCCCTGGCATCCTACAACGTCGGCGCCGGGCACCTAGAAGATGCCCGCATAATCACCGAAACCCTGGGTGATGATCCGGATTCATGGATCGACGTTCGCCGGCACCTGCCCAAACTGGCACTTAAGGAGTGGCACCCTTATACCCGCTTCGGGTATGCCCGGGGCCGGGAACCCGTGGTGTACGTCGCAAACATAAGGCGGTATTACAACGTACTGTTACGCGCCTTTCCCGAACAGCAGTCAGAGGCGGGTGTTTTTGTCACAGACCGGCTGGAAACCCTGCCGATGCCGGGCCTGACCGTAACCCCCGGCCCCTGACACTGGCATCAGAACGTCAATTTAAAACCGGTCATCCAACGCCACTGTTCCGGCTCCGGCTGCCAGCGAATTTCTGAATAATTGAGTATGGCATAACTGAATACCTGGTCGATGCCAAAGGCCCAATAACTGGCCTCATCCGAGGCGTTTTGCAGGTTATCACGGCCATAACTCAACTTGCTGACGACGGTACCGGCCCGATACGCACCCACCAGATCCCAGGCAACGACTTCTTCCCGGTACAAAACACTGCCACCGAGTTGCAGACCGTCGTTTTCCCACAGAATGGAACTGCCGAAAAGGCCAGCATCGAAGGCATCGTTACGTCGATAGGTCACCGCCACACTGCCTTCCGGTGTGTCGAGCCCCGCTGCGACTGCCCACTGCTGCAACGTGGAGGAAGACGTTTCATCCTCAAAGGTCCACTGAGCACTGATGTACATCAGCTCGCCGTTACTTGCGGTGAACTCAAGGCTGGGCTGTTCGAGGCCAAGGCCGTTACGGGCACTGTAGGTATCAATGGCCAGCGCATCGGTGAACCGGTCGGCTCTGGTCGGTTGTGTGCCATCGTAACCATGCATCTGGTCAATCGGGTCAGCCAGCAGGCGCTGCTCCAGGCTGCGCAACTGGCCACCTCGTATGCTGTAAAGCGGTTGCAGCCATTCAATAAACACCTGTCGGCTGGAAACCGGCTCGTCCAGAGACAGCGGATCAAGATCGGCCTCCAGTACCGCGCGATACTGGCTGCCGGTTACCGACTCCAGCACCTCCAGCCCGAGCCAGCTGTTCGGCGCCTGCAGGTACCAGCGACCGTCACTATTCGGAGCCGGTTCGAGGTAGGCACCCTGCACCTGCAACTGCCCGGTTAGCCGGGATTCTGCCCCCCAGGCCAGGCCAGACACCGCCAACAGTAGCAGCGTTGCATTGACGTGTTTTTGCATCAGTTGAATACCACCGTTTTATTGCCGTGAACCAGAACCCGGTCTTCCAGGTGCCAGCGCAACCCTCGCGCCAGCACGGTACGCTCGCAATCTTTTCCAAGCCGCACCATATCTTCAATTTCATCCCGATGAGACACCCGGATCACATCCTGATCGATGATCGGGCCAGCGTCGAGGTCGGCGGTCACATAATGGCAGGTTGCCCCAATAAGTTTGACGCCACGCTCATAGGCCTGGTGATAGGGTCTGGCACCGATAAAAGACGGCAAAAAGCTGTGGTGAATGTTGATGACCCGATACGGCATACGGGCACAGAGGTCTGCGGGCAGAATTTGCATGTAACGCGCCAGTACCACTGTATCGGCCGCATGCTGCTCGATCAGTCGTTCGACTTCCGCAAAATGCGGCGCCTTGTCGGCTGGGTCGACCGGTACATGAAAGAACGGAATGGCGTGCCACTCGGCCAGACTGCGCAGTGAATCGTGGTTGGAGATAATACAGGCAATGTCACAATGCAAATCACCGCTGTGCCAGCGGTTCAGAATATCCGCCAGGCAATGACTGTCGCGACTCACCATCAGGGCCAGTCGCGGTCGCTGGTCACTGTCGGTCACGCGCCAGGTCATACCCAATTCTTCGGCGATGGGCGCAAACTGACGGGCCAGCTCTTGCGCATCGAACGGCAATGAACTGGCTTTGATTTCATTGCGCATAAAAAACCACCCTTGCTCCAGATCGGCGTGGTGGTTGGCTTCCAGAATGCTGCCATTGTGGTCGGCCAGAAACCGGCTGACCCGGGCAACAATGCCAACACGGTCCGGACAGGACATCACCAGGCGAAAAACGCGTTCCATTCAGTTCTACTCCAAGGGCTTGAATTTGCAGAAAAAAAGCTATTTTAACCGAATGGGCGATGATATATGATGTGCCCTCTTTTGACGACACTGGCTATTATTTAACCATCCAGGCACACCTGCAGGTGGTCAAAATCAGTCTTGATCAGGGTCCGGCTTACTGTCATTGACACAGCGGCCAAGCTCTCAACGCTGAAGCACCGACTCGATCAATAACCGGCCAGGTTGCAAGATCGCAACACAGTTCGCATGGGTTTCATCCCAGCGGCATCACAGCACAGGAATCGCTTTATGCTGACTCAAGAACAGCTGTTGGCAGCCCCAGATGACGAGTACATGAACGACGCTCAACTGGAGTTTTTTCGCAACCTTCTGCAAGAGCAGGCCGACGAAGTGCGCGCCTCGCTGAAAGAAGCCCGCGAGACGCTGGCTACCTTCGAGAACGAACCCGACGAGCTGGACAAAGCAAGCATCGAGGAAGAGCGCCGCATGAATCTGCGCTTTCTGGATCGCCAGACCAAGCTGCTGCCTAAGATCGACGATGCCATCAAACGCATCAACAGCGGCGATTTCGGCTATTGCGCGGTGACCGGCGAACCCATTGGCGTACGTCGGCTGCTGTTGCGCCCCACAGCAACGCTCTGTGCTGAAGAGAAACAACGCCAGGAGCGTCAGGAACGCAACTTCCGCGACGCCTGATCCAGCGAGTCTCTTCTCAATGACAGACCTAAAAAAAGCGCCCAAAGGCGCTTTTTTTAGGTCTGAACTTCCTGCTCAACATCCGCAGCAGTGAGCGGATTCAGGCACGAACCTTGCTGATAGTCAGTAATCTCATCAACTGCGGCAATGCCTTACCATGAGCCTGAACATCAGCGGTCTCGAACATTACCAGGCACATCAACAGTTCCATCGCGCCGATACCGGTACCGGCACGGTCGATAAAACCAACAAAACCAGCGATGCATCATTGCAGGAAGCCGGAGACGATGCCGTATACGTCAGCGATGCCGTCGCCGTGCTTGAATGGGTTGCCGCTCAGGCGCCGGATATTGCGTCAAGTCAGGCTACTGAACCGGCCAACCTTGGCCGGTTGACCGGACACCTGCTGCAATACAATCTGATTACGCTTCAGGATGCCGGTCGACTGATGCAGCTCTCAGAGCCTGCAGAACCGACCAGCGAAGATTCCTTGCTGGCTCGCATCCAGACTCACAGCGTCCGGACGGAGCATTACCAGGAATCTCAGAGCTGGCAGAAACTGAACCGCATTGTCAGTAACGTTCATGCGGCCCAGTAACCAGCCTCAGGGCAGGAGTTGGTTGATCAGTGCGATCAGTTCGCCTTCATCGACTGGCTTGACCAGGAAACCTTTGGCGCCCTGGCGCTCGCCCCAGACCTTATCGGTCGGCTGATCCTTGGTGGTCACAATGATGACCGGTATATGCGCGGTCTGCGGATCATTGGTCAGCTTGCGGGTGGCCTGAAAGCCATTCAACTCTGGCATCACCACGTCCATGAGAATCAAGTCCGGCAAGATACTCTTGGCTTCCGCTACCCCGGTTGCGCCATCCTCGGCTATCACCGGTGTGTGGCCGTGCTTTTCCAATATTTTCTTGAACAACGTCACTTGACTCGGTGAGTCATCGATGACCAGGATGGTAGCCATACAGTCAATCCTCTTAGAGCTCAGGCACTGACCACCGAAAACACCCGGCTGGTGGCGTGCGATGGTTACAAGCCGCTGATTATAGCGCGCAATCACAAATGACCGCCAGAAGGCGTCAGAAGAATTCGCACAGAGTTCCGGCATTAGGGGATATCGGCGGTACTTCGACAGGGTGAATGTGACAATCCCTGACCATTTCCGACATCACTCTGGGGGCAGATTACAAAATGACACGAAGCGTGGCATAGCGTAGAACCTGAACCACTGCTAGATTTTAAAACGCTGTTTACTTGGATGACTGACGCCATGATTAAAAAAGAGAACATACTGGAATCAGCTAGAAAGGTGCTGTCCGAACAAGGCATCAGTAAGTTGTCGCTGCGCAAAATAGCCGCGGAAACGGGCTGTGCAGCCCCTTCTATCTATTACTACTTTCGCAACAAGCAGGAAATTGTCGCTGGGCTCTGGGAAGCCATTGCGCCGGACCTGCTGCGCCAGTTGAACCAGGGGTTCGACAAGGGCGACGCCTACCGGCAGTTCTGGAGACAACGACCGGATGACTTCAAACTCTTCATCACCCACCCAGACTACTATCCATCGGTCTGTCAGACCGACGCCTATCAGTCTCTGAACACGACACTGGGCGACCAGCTACACACTCTGAACGGCCAGTTGATGGACCAAATCTATCGCGCTGCCTAAACCTCTGTGTGCGATAAAGTACTCGCCTCATGAGAGGCGAGTCAGGGGACGGGAACATTCTCCTTGACCGGCATGCCAGCACAGCGTGCATGCTGACAACACCTTTGCCACTTCCCTGTAGCAGCGCCAGAAATCCCTTCAGCGCCCTTGCATTCTGCCCCACACTAATTCATTGAAACAGTCATAAATGTGACCAAATTTCGACAAAATATGGTCACATTTATAGGGAAGCCGGAAAGGTCTGGGCGACAAACCGCAAGAATTAACGCCCCAGGCCCACATTATTCTTTTGCAGCACCTGTTCGGCGCGGTAACTGGAGCGGACAAAAGCACCGGATACTACCTCCAGAAAACCCTTTTCAAGCCCGATATCACGATACCGATTGAATTCATCCGGTGTTACATAACGCTCTACCGGCAGATGATTGATGGACGGCTGCAGATACTGGCCCAGCGTCAAAATGTCTACGCCGATCGCTCTCAGGTCGTCCATCGTTTCCAGGATTTCTTCATCCGTCTCACCCAACCCCAGCATCAGGCTGGTTTTGGTCAGTACATCTGGCTTGTAGCGTTTGGCGTGGGCCAGGACATCCAGCGTTTGCTCGTAGGTGGCTCGCGGGTCACGCACCGGGTGTGTCAGCCGCTTAACGGTCTCAACGTTCTGGGCAAAGACTTCAATGCCGGAATCGACCACGGCCTCCACATCAGCATGCTTTCCTTGAAAATCAGGGGTCAGTGCTTCGACCGCAGTTTCCGGGTTCACTTCCTTGACCCGACGGACCGTCGCGGCATAGTGACCCGCACCACCGTCATCGATGTCATCGCGGTTCACAGAGGTTAGCACCACGTACTTAAGCCCCATCAGTGCGACTGACCGGGCCGTGTTGTCGGGCTCTTCAACATCCAGCCAGCCCCTGGGGTTACCCGTATCTACCGCACAGAACTTGCACGCACGAGTGCAGACATCTCCCATCAGCATGATGGTTGCCGTTCCTGCACTCCAGCACTCGCCAATGTTCGGGCACATGGCTTCTTCACAAACAGTGCTCAGACGGTGTTCGTGAACGATAGTTTTGACACTGTCGTACTTGGGGCCACTGGACAGCTTGATGCGCAACCATTCCGGCTTCTTATCGGTGGAGCGGCGAGCATTGGCGTGCTGTTTGACCCCGTTTTTAATGGCCCTGACACCCTTTTCATTAACGAACTTGGTGCCGCTGCTCACCTGAACTACGGGAATTCGATTGGTGTCGCTCATCGGTTCGCACTGCCTCTTAACTGTAGGGAAGGTTGGTCGCCCGGTACACGGTGTACCAGCGCTTTCAGGCGCTCTCGGCCTGAAGCGCTGCACCTTCATTCGGATTCACTGGCCGCAAATTATACCCTGTACAAAACTCGGTCAGCCATTGCTGTTTGATGGTGTCGATATCCGCCATTTCGACCCAGTCGGCCATCTGCGTCATTTTCAAACCCTGATACCCACAGGGGTTGATACGGGCAAAGGGTTCCAGATTCATATCAATGTTCAAGGCCAGACCGTGATAACTGCACCCGCGCTTAATGCGCAAACCCAGAGAGCACACTTTGTCGACGCCAATGTAGACTCCCGGGGCATCTGCTCGCGGCGCTGCTTCAACGCCATAGCGGCCTAGCACGCCGACCACACTGGCTTCGAGTGCCGATACCAGCTTGCGCACATCCGATTTCAGGCGGCGGATGTCCAGCAGCACATAGGCAACTAACTGGCCCGGACCATGGTAGGTGACCTGACCTCCCCGGTCAGCGGAAACCACCGGAATATCACCCGGGCTGAGCAAATGCTCTGCCTTGCCAGCCTGCCCCTGGGTAAACACCGGATCGTGCTCCAGCAGCCATATTTCGTCCAGCGCCTCGTCATCACGATTCAGGGTAAAGGCCTGCATGGCTTCCCAGGTCTGCTGATAGGGAACACGCCCCAGGTCACGGACAATGACTGTGCGAGGTTTCGCAGCAAGCCCTGCCCCGGTTTCAGCGGCCGTCATCAAAGCACCATGCGCACCCGTTCGTCGGCTTTCAGCGCCTCAAACAGCTCGGTCAGATGGTCTTCGCGTTCAATGCGCATACGCACGGTCAAACTCTCAAAACGGCCGTTCCGACTGGTACTAACCGAAAAGGCCGACACTGTCAGGCGGTCATCGTAGCGCACCAGCACGCTGTGCACGAAAGGCTTGAACCCTTCGTGCACATCCCCAACGACCTTGATCACATAGTCATCGCAGGGAAAGGTGATTTTAGGGGGGTCTTGCCGGGTCACCCGTCAGCTCCCATTAAACAAATTAAAGAAAAACAGCAGGATATAATCCCAGATACGGGCAAAGAACCCTGCCGGTTCAACCGCTTCAAGCGCCAGTAAGGGGCGACGGGCCACTTCTTCATCGCCGTGCGTCACAACCAGCTCACCCAAACGTTGTCCGGCTTCTATGGGGGCTTTTAGCACAGGATCAATGTTCAGCACCGTGTTCATGCTGGATTCATCGCCACGGGCAATCGTCAGCATCAGGTCTTCTTCCAGGCCCAACCGGACGTTGTCGGCCCGTCCACCCCAGACCCGACCCGAGTAGAGCTCTTCACCACCGTCATGAAGTTGCGCTGTCTGAAAATAGCGAAACCCGTAAGTAAGCAGTTTCTGCGTCTCCTGAACCCGGGCCTCTTCAGAGGCCGTCCCCATTACCACACTGATCAGACGCATGCCGTCTTCAATGGCAGACGCAACCAGACAGTAGCCCGCTTCCTCAGTGTGACCGGTCTTCAACCCGTCAACCGCAGGGTTGCGCCCGAGCAGAGAGTTGCGATTGGCTTGTGAAATTCCATTGAAAGTGAAGCTGCGTTCAGCATAGAGGGGATAGAACTCTGTATTATCTTCAATGATATGACGACTCAGGATGGCCATGTCGGCTGCTGAGGAATAATGCTCGTCCGCTGGCAGACCGGTCGCATTCTGAAACTTGGAATTCTCCATGCCCAGTCGATCGGCGTATGAATTCATCATCTGGGCAAACATGGTTTCGCTGCCGGCTACATGCTCCGCCATGGCAACGGAAGCATCATTGCCCGACTGAATGATGATGCCGCGCAACAAGTCTTCAATGCTGACAAACCGGCCTTCCTGAATGAACATGCGTGAACCGCCGGTTTGCCAGGCATTGACACTGATCAGAGATTCGTCATCCAGAGCGATACGGCCTTCAATAATCTCCCGCTCGGCAATGTAGCTGGTCATCAGCTTGGTCAGACTGGCCGGTGGCAGGCGCTCGTCAGCATTGTGAGAGACCAGAATGTGACCAGTTGTCGCATCCATCAGAATATAAGAAGTGGCGGCCAGCTGGGGGGGAGAGGGAATGATCGTTTCGGACAGGGCAGCGCCCGAAAACAGGGCCAGTCCGGCAACACACAAAGACGTCCAACGCTTAAAACGATGCTTCAACACTGAGATAACCTTTTTTTATGAGCGGCGTCATACTCGATTACCCGGTATCACGCCAACGTTGTTCAACGGTAGACGGCCAGACAGTCAGACTTGATGCGGCCGAGCCCGGGGCATTGTATCAACCCATGGCAAAATTTCATCTACAGGGCGAAGCGCGCTACGTATATGAAACGTATAGTCAGTCGCCCTGCCCCCGGCAAAGTGCCGGGCTTAGTTCGGCACGACCAGCAGCGGTTTGCCCAGCTCGGGGGTAGTCAGGGCGCGCTGCAGCGCTTCTGCGCGATCGTACTGAACGGGCCCGATGCGTACTCGATAGAACTCGCCTTCGCTGATAGTCACATCGTCATCGATCTGCCGCGCAATCTGGTCTCTGAGGTTTTGCGCTGACTGGCGCTGACTGAAGGCCCCAAGCTGAACGTAATATACGGGCTGGTCGAGTTCCTGACCGGCCAACGCCTCTACCCGCACCCGGGCTGTGCCTTTGTGGACAAAGTCGAGTTTAACCGCCGCCGCATAGGACATATCGATAACGCGACCGGGGTGAAAAGGCCCGCGATCATTAACGCGTGCCACGATACTCAGGCCATTGTCGAGATTGGTAACCCTCACCCAGGTCGGCAAAGGCAGGCTCTTGTGCGCTGCGCTGATCTGGTACATGTCGAACACTTCGCCATTGGAGGTGGTATGGCCGTGAAACTTGGCCCCATACCAGGACGCCAGCCCTTCCTCGGAATACTGGTCAGCACTGGCCAACACCTGATATTGGCGCCCATTCACGGTGTAGGGGCTGGCATTGCCCTGGCGACTGCGTGGTTCAACCCGTGGAGTGACCTCACTGACCTCATCGGCCGTCAGTGTCTGGTCGGGCCCCCGATCCTGATCCATCGAATACCGCCCGGCATTACTGACCGGGCTACTGCCAGTTTCATGGGACACATACTGCCCGGCACACCCTGCCATGATCAGAGCCGTCAAGACGGTTATGCCGCTCGCCCGGATAGACCGGTCATTCATACTCACCATCGACCATCCTCTTACCGGTCACTATTGTGTTCAGGTCCGGCCTTCGCCCCTGATAAGCTCTGCTTCACTGGCTATTGAGACAACCGCAGGGCTTCTGACAATTGAAAGATTGCCATGCTATAGGCAACCGACCGGTTGTACCGGGATATTACCCAAAAATTCCGATAACCCAACCAAAATTCCGCACCTTCGTCACCATCCAGCCGAATGGGATGCACCTGGGCGTCGTCTGGTGCCGTAATCAGTGGATCCCACCCCAGAGCAACGACGTCTGCCAGTGTTCGGTCGCGGTCAAAGCTGTTCAGTTCAACTTGCCGGTACTCACCACTGACGTGGGCCCGGGTCGCAATGGGTTCGTCGCGTTGCCAGCCATGCTCACTGAGATAACGGGCAATGGACCCGATGGCATCCACCGGATCGTTCCAGATATCGATATTACCATCGCCATCCAGATCATCGGCATAGGCGAGGTAGCTGCTCGGCATAAACTGGGGGTACCCCATGGCACCCGCATAAGAACCTTTGACCGACAGCGGATCAAACGACTGATCGCGACTGATCAGCAAAAAATTGATCAGCTCTCGCTGAAAATAATCGGCGCGTCGCCCTTCTGTGACAGCCAGCGTGGCCAGTGCGTCGAAAGTACGATGCACGCCCAGAAAATTACCATACCGGGTTTCAACGCCCATGATCGCGGCAATCACTTCAGCGGAAACACCGGTTCGTTCTTCGGCCAGCGACAACCATTCGGCCTGATCCTCCATAAACCGCTTGCCGTTTTCGACCGTTTCGTCCGAAACAAAGAGGGGGCGGTATTCGGCGTAGGTTCGGGTTGTCTCGGCGGGCTTGGTCAGAGATTCGACATTGCGCGCAATGTATTCACCTTCGGCAAACCAGGCCTCAACCTGGGAGGCTTCAAATTCGTGCTCGTTCACCAGGACGTCGATAATGGCGGACGTGCGGGGAAACTCGGTCAGCTGCTCAGCCCGAGCCGCGGTGACAGTCACCAGGCTAATAGCGAGAAGTGCGCCCCAAAATCGTTGCATGACTGTTGATACTCCTGTCCGGATTCTGAATCGAAACTGATGATCTGCGAATTGAAAAAAGCAAGCAGGAAGGCGGAATAGGCATACCCTTGATCTCCCCGTCACCGCGATGTCGATCGGGGAGACACCGACCACATTACACCCGGCCTCCTAGTTTCGCTGATGGGTGCTGATGGACATTAACATTCCAAAGCCAGTGAGCAGTGTCACGATGGAGGTTCCGCCATAACTGACCAGAGGCAAGGGTACACCGACCACAGGCAGTATTCCGCTGACCATGCCAACATTTACAAAAACGTAAATGAAAAACGTCAGGGTCAAACTGCCGGCCAGAAGCCTGCAAAAATTATCGCGACCACGTATCGCAATCAGCATTCCGCGCAGAATAATAACGGCATACAGAGCGATCAAAATCGTAGCACCAACAAACCCAAACTCTTCCCCCAATACCGCAATGATGAAATCGGTATGGCTTTCCGGCAGAAAATCGAGCTGTGACTGCGTGCCCAGCATATAGCCTTTGCCACTTAATCCTCCCGAGCCGATGGCGGTCATCGATTGAATAATGTTCCAGCCCGCCCCGAGCGGGTCCACATTAGGGTCGAATAACGTCAGTACTCGCTGACGCTGATAGTCACGCATAACCCAGATCCACAGCACCGGGATCATGGCAATGGCGATGGTGGAAAAGCCAACAATCAACTTCCAGCTCAGGCCCGCCAAAAAAATAACGAACAAACCGGACGATGCGATCAGCAGTGACGTTCCCAAATCCGGCTGCTGAATAATTAAGGCAACCGGTACGAACAACAGTACCGCCGACACCAGTAAATCGCGATAACGGGGCGGCAGTCCGTAGCGCGAAATGTACCAGGACAACATCACCGGCACCGCCAGTTTCATCAGCTCAGAGGGCTGAAACCGAAACAAGCCTGGAATCTGCAACCAGCGCTGAGCACCCATGGCCTGAGCGCCACTGACAATAACCGCCACCAACAACAGAACACCAACCAGGTAAACAGTACCTCCCCACTGCTGAAACCAGCGCGGGTCGAACTGGGCGACGATGATCATCGCCATGAAACCAATGCCAAACCGAATGGCCTGCCGATACACCGCCCCCATGTCACCACTGGTCGCGCTGTACAGTACGACCATGCCGCTCAGGGCAACCGCCAGCAAGGCAGCGAACAGGTAGGGGTCCAAATGCAATCGGGTCCAGATACTTTGCCGGCGGTCCATACTGCCCTGAGGTAACTGGCGAACGTATTCAGTGAAATTCATTGCTCGGGCTCGCGTGTCAGATAGAAATCAAACAGCGAACGCATCATAGGCCCTGCAACGCCACTGCCACTGCCGCCGTTTTCTACCAGAACGGCGACGGCGATTTGAGGGTTTTCGAGCGGAGCAAATCCCATAAACCAGGCGTGGTCTCGAAACTGTTCAGGTACATCGCCTATCGGGTCGCCGTTCTCGTCACGCTCTATTCGAATGACCTGCGCTGTGCCGGATTTTCCAGCGTATTCGTAGGTCGCCCCCAGACCTGAGGCGCGCGCTGTACCTCGTGCTCCTTGCACCACATCTTGCATAGCGGCATGCATTCTGTCCCAGTTGGCATCATTATTCAGGTGCACATCGGGGGGAGGCTCGGGAATGCTGTCGAGCAAGCTTTCGTCGTTGCTGTGCATCAGCAACCTGGGGGTGACCCAGCGCCCCCGGTTGGCCAGCACCGAGGTGGCAATGGCCAACTGCATTGGCGTTGCCAGCATGTAACCCTGCCCAATACTCAAGTTGATGGTGTCACCGGCATACCAGGAAAACCCGTGCCGGTTTTGCTTCCACTCCCGGCTGGGGTTGATCCCGGTAAAAGGATTGTAGACATCAGCTGTGGTGTTCTTGCCAAAACCAAACTGGTCGTAAATGTCATGAATGGCTTCGAGTTTCATGTCGTAGGCCAACTGATAAAAATAGGTATCGCAGGATTCAGCGACGGCTTTGCGCAGATTTACACGACCATGCCCGCCGCGCTTCCAGTCGTTGTAGATCCGATCATCGGTCGGTAACTGGTAATAGCCCCGGTCGTTGATGGTGTAGTCCCAGGTAACAAAGCCCTGATCAACTCCGGCCAGCCCCAAAAAGGGCTTTATCGTGGATGCAGCCGGGTACTGACCGCGAATGGCCCGGTTCAGAAAGGGGTTATCCGGGGAGTCCCTCAAGGCGTTGTAGATCTCTGTTGGGAAACCGCTGACGTACAAATTGGGGTCGAAGCCCGGGTTGCTGACCATGGCCAGAATTCCACCCGTTTCCGGTTCAATAGCGACTATCGAGCCCCGCTGCTCGCCCAGCAGGTCGTACGCCATTTTTTGCAGCTCCTGGTCGAGATACAAATGCAGGTTAGAGCCGGGCTTGGGTGCCTGTTTCTCGATCACCCGAATAATCCGACCCCGTGCATTGGTTTCTACACGTTGAAACCCAGGCTCACCGAGCAGAGCATCTTCATACTGCCGCTCAACCCCCTCCTTGCCGATAAAGCGAGTGCCAGCATAGGCACCGACGTCGAGATCGCGCAGCTCTTCCTGATTGATACGGCCGACAAATCCGAGCGCATGGGCAAATTCCTCGCCAAAGGGATATTGACGAATCAGCTCGGCATCTATCTGCACGCCCTCCAGAAAGATACGGTTGGCCGATACGCGAGCAACTTCTTCTTCCGTCAGCCGAACTTTGAGAGGAATGGGTTCAAAGGGCCGACGATAGCCACGAACACGGTCAAAAAAACGCGACACCTGGTCTTCTGACAGGTCTACCAGGGCACTCAGGTCCTGGACCAGCGCGTCCAGGTCCCCACTTCGCTCTACCACGACGGTCAGGGTATGACTGGGTTCATTACGCGCGAGCAATTCACCGTAACGGTCGTAGATTAGCCCGCGAATGGGTGGAATTGGCAAGACTTCCAACCGGTTCGTTTGAGACCGGGCTTCATGGCGTTCATGTTGCACCACTTGCAAATAGAACAGGCGTCCCACCAGAACCAGTATCAATAGGGCAATAAAGATAAACGAAGCGGTCATCCGACTCAGGAATAGACGCCGTTCTTTTTCGCGATTGTCGAGTGAGCTGTTCAACATGCCATCAGTACTCTACCCCGGCACCGGCTGCCAGGTCGTCTGCGAATGCTTTGCCGGCCCGGACGGCTCATTGCAGCCCGGGTCGTCATTTATGGTAGGGGTGATTTTGGGTAACGGTCCAGGCTCGATACAGTTGTTCGGCCAACAATACACGCACCAGCGGATGCGGCAACGTCAGGTTCGACAAACACCAGCGCTGAGCCGAACGCGCCAGACAACGGGGGTCCAAACCGTCCGGTCCGCCAATTAACAACGTAAGATCACGCGCCTCGAGTCGCCATTGCGTCAACTGTTCGGCCAGTTGTTCGGTTGACCAGGCTTTGCCGGAAAGGTCCAGGGCAACGACCTGGTCTTCCGGCTTGATGGCCGCCAGCATGGCATCCCCTTCCTGTGCGATGGCCTTGTCTGTCGAGGCATTTCTACCGCGCTGCCCGAGCGCCAGCGGAACGAAGTCTACCGGCAGTTCCCGGGGCATTCGTTTTTGGTACTCGGCAACGGCAGTGTCAACCCAGGCTGGCATTTTCGGGCCAATGGCCAAAATTCGGATTTTCATGCCTGTCAGTCAGGCTCTGCTTCTGACTCAGCCCCCATCGGACCCGCACCAGACCAAAGCCGCTCTATGTCATAATAGGCCCGCGTCTCAGGAATCATGACATGCAACACCAGGTCAGTCAGGTCAATCAGGACCCAGTCGGAATCACTGCTGCCTTCCTGGGCACGTACCACAAAGCCCTGTTTTTTGAGGTCTTCTGCAACACTGCTGACAACGGCACTGACATGGCGCTTCGAGGTGCCGGAAGCGACCACCAGCGTATCCATCAGTGCGGTTTTCTCATGCACATCAATCACTTGAATGTCTTGCGCCTTAATGTCTTCCAGAGCGCGGATAACCGCCTCGGTCAACCCTTCAGGTTGTGCGTTTCGATCAGTTGTATCGGTCATTCGTACCTTGTCCACCTGTTTAAGTTAACTCACGTTTTTTAGCAGCAGCTGTGCTGAGTGTCGGCTGCCGGCACGTATTCCCGCCACCGGTGCCAGACCAGGCCGCATAACGCGAGTGGCCGAATACAGCAATAATCGCCATATTCTAAAAATTGAAAACGTTGAATCCGGACATCGTCTTATTCATCGACATCCAGATAAAGTCCCTGCTGTTGAATATAGTCCTGAATGGGCTTGGGAATCGCGTATTGCCATTGCTGAGTGTTGTCGCGTAAATCCCGGGATGCCCAGTCGCGCTCTGACGAGGGGCCGGCAATCCATAGCCCCGAATGTTGTTGGTCGAGATCTGCCAGAGATTGAACCCGGTTCAATGGCAAGTCGGGTGGATCGATCGGCTGTGAACCCCGGCCAAACACCCAAAAGTGCGTTTCCCGAATTAACTCATCAATGCCCTGCCATTGGGCCATGCCGGCAAACGCGTCGGCTCCCAGTACAAACACCGTCTGGTATTCCGGGTACTCCCGGTGCAGATCCCGAATGGTATCGAGCGTGTAACTCGGGCCCGGGCGTCGCAACTCGCGATCATCGACCTGCAAGCGTTCGCCGTCAGTGCGCGAAGCGACCCATCGTTCGAGCATGGCCAGGCGCTGCTCGGGGCTTGCCTGTGCCGCTGATTTCAACGCTGGTATCTGGCAGGGTATGACCCGAAGCTGGGACACTTCCTGATGAGATAGCACCAGATCGCACAACTGCGCATGGCCGTCGTGGAACGGATCAAAGGTTCCGCCGAACAGGGCCATCAGTGGCCGTTGCGAATCACTCACGAATCTGGCCGTCTCCGAGCACCACATACTTCTGAGATGTCAGCCCGATCAAACCGACCGGGCCGCGAGCGTGAATTTTGTCGGTCGAGATACCAATCTCGGCACCCAGGCCATATTCGAAGCCATCGGCAAAGCGCGTAGAGGCATTGATCATCACTGAAGCCGAGTCAACTTCCGTCAGGAAACGGCGCCCCCGAGTGTAGTTCTCGGTCACGATGCTGTCGGTGTGCTGACTGCTGTAGGTGTTGATGTGATCGATGGCTTCATCCAGGCCCGCGACTACGCGAATGGCCAATACGGGCGCAAGGTATTCGGTGGTCCAGTCTGCTTCAGTAGCCGGCACACAGTCGATCAGCTCGGCGGTGCGGTCGCAACCCCGTAATTCGACGCCTTTGTCGGCATAGGCCCGGGCCAGTTCCGGCAGCATCTCTGCAGCACGGGATTGCGCGACCAGCAGGGTTTCCATCGCGTTGCAGACGCCGTAACGGTGCGTCTTGGCATTGATGGCGATGGGAATGGCCTTGGCGACGTCGGCGTCGTCATCGATGTACACATGGCAAATGCCATCGAGGTGTTTGATGACCGGGACCCGGGCGTCCTGACTGATGCGTTCGATCAGCGCCTTGCCACCGCGCGGCACAATAACGTCTACATAGTCGGGCATGGTAATGAGTGCGCCCACGGCTTCACGGTCGGTGGTTTCGACCACTTGTACCACGGTGCCCGGCAGTTGCGCCTGGTCGAGACCAGCATGAATGCAGGCTGCAAGTGCCTGGTTCGATTCGATGGATTCACTGCCACCGCGCAAAATAACGGCATTGCCGGATTTGATGCACAGGCTCGCCGCTTCAACCGTCACATTGGGGCGGGATTCGTAAATAATGCCAATCACACCGAGGGGGACACGCATTTTGCCGACCTGAATGCCACTCGGGCGAAACTCGAGATCGGTGATGCCACCGACCGGATCGGCCAGGCCGGCAACCTGATGCAAGCCTTCGATCATGGTGTCGATGCGAGCGTCGGTCAGTTCCAGTCGATCCAGCATCGCCGGTTCAAGCCCCTTGGCACGACCGGCCTCCAGATCGCGCTGGTTGGCTTGTTTCAGGGTCTCACGCTGGTTGTCGATAACCTGGGCCATGGCCAGCAATGCCTGATTTTTCATGCCCGTATTGGCTTTCGCCAGTGCCTTCGACGCCTGCCGGGCTTGTCGGCCCAGTGTTGTCATGTAGTCTTGAACGGTTGTCATGCCTTGCCACACAGCTCGTTATTGATGCAATGTCCCGATTATAGCGACTTGAAGCCGCTGCGACTATGAGGGATACCGGCTGTTTATCCGCCTGACAAAGATTTACCATCCGGCCTGAACCCAAGTTCGATAACTGAGTAACCCAACCGCCAAGATGATTGCCTGGATACAGTCTCACCCTGAAGGTGTCTTGATCGCCATTGCCCTGACCGCTTTTGTTGAATCCTTTGCGCTCATCGGCGTCTTTGTACCCGGCGTGGTCGCCCTGTTCAGCCTTGCTGCCGTGGCGAGCAACCTTAACATTCCGGCAATCTGGGTTCTCGCAGCGGCCGCGCTGGGAGCGACGGCGGGAGATTTGGGCAGTTTCTATCTGGGCTACCGGCTCAGGCATCGGCTCTACGAGCACCCCTGGTTCAAACGCCACGCCGACTGGCTGTCGCACGGCATCTGGTTTTTCAAACGCTGGGGGTGGCTTAGTGTGGTTATTGGTCGCTTTGTCGGCCCGATCCGCCCGGTCGTGCCGCTGATTGCCGGTAGCCTATCGATGCCCGCCCGGGTGTTTGTCAGCGTCAACCTGATCACCGTTTTGTTCTGGGCACCCGCCTACATGCTGCCGGGGTACCTGGCGGGCGAGGCCAGCTTTTTTCTGGCGACGCAGAGTTTGGCGGTTCGAACGCTCCTGCTGTTGCTGGTGTCAGGCCTGGCGACTCTGATTGCGCTACTGGCCATCTATCATCACCTCCATCCCGAACACCCCAGAATGGCGCGGTGGGTGCCGGCCCTCAAACGGTTACCCGATCGCTTTCCTTTTGCGGCACTGCTGCTGGTCACCGTCACCGCCGCGGGATTCATCGTTACAGCGTTCACCCGCCCCTGGGATCTGGATCTCCTGCTAGCAGGCCAGGTGGGCGCCTGGCGTGCCACCGCATTCGATGGCGTTGCGATTGGCCTGACTCTTTTGGGAGACCCGGCGGTTCTGGTAACAACCGGTATAATGATCATTATCTGGCTTTGTCTGAGCGGGCAATTCCGGCTCAGTGCCGTGGTGTTGATCAGCGCTGCGGCCATGCTTTGCGGTGTTTCGCTGTTAAAAACAGCGTTCGGTGTCGATCGACCTGACTGGATGGCGACGCCTCTGGCTACGGAAGCCTTTCCCTCAGGCCATGCCGCAGGTGCTGCGCTTTTCCTCGGGCTATTAACAGGCTTTGCCAACCAGCGGCGACCTGCCATGAGTCGCTGGCCGCTTTATTTGCCAGCGGGTGTTGGGATGCTGGTCATAGCATTGAGCCGGGTTTGGCTGGGTGTACATTGGCTATCGGACGTTGTGGCCGGTGTGTGCTTGGGTTTGTTCGCTGCCGCACTGGCTCAGGCCGCCCACAGGCTGGTGGGGCAAACCAGAGCTGACTTAGGCAACAGCCTCGCGCTCTGGTTACTTGTTCTGATGGTCGTGACGGCCTACCTAATTATAGCCTGGCCGCTGGCATCAATAACCTACCGCCTCAATTAGCCGACCTCAATCAGGCATCACGGTCACCGGGCGAATCGGGCGACCCGGACAGTTCCGCCAAGGCCGATTCCAGCATGGCGCATCGCTCCAGAAAGCTGTCTTCAGCAAGCAACCTGTGCTTCAACTCCAATTCAAGAGGTAACCACACCATTAACTGGTGGACGCTGCCTCGGGCTGAATCGAGCTGGAGGCCTACCTGTTCCGCCAGATAAGGGTGCTCCAGCAACGCGTCCAACAATGGCTGGTAGCGCAAGGCCGCTCGCATCTCACGCTCCGGATCGGCCAGCGGTTCCTCACTGGCCTTACAGTCGCCCCACCACAGTCCCGTTACATCTTTGGCGGCGGCACTCACTCTGACCCTCTGCTCACCAACAATGGTGATGCCCAGCAAACCATTCGTCTGCTGATTAAAATCAACGATGCGCGCCAGGCATCCCTGCCCACTGCGGTCTTTGCCGGGCTCCGACACCATAATCACGAACGGCCGGTTATCACGGGTGCTGCTCGAGACCATCATCAGGTACCGGGGTTCAAAGATCTGCAATGGCAGTGATGAGTCCGGGAGCAGCAAGGCTCCCATGGGAAACAGGGGGTAGCGTGCTGCAGAGCTGTCCGGTTCGAATTGAGTCATGATCAACCTGTCAGAGAGTGATTGGCCTTGCCGTAAGAGCAGCTGTTTATTCGCATACTCATTCACCGATACGAGGCGGGCGCCAGAACCAGATTAGCCATTTTGCAAGGCAAGCGCTGATCAGGCCGTTTCATCGAGCAACACAAAAGACAAAAACGTCAGCATCAGCACCCAGACGACGGCGAATGCAGGCACCGGAACGGCCAGCACAACCAACAGCCCTACTGACCACATCCATCGTACCCAAACCACTTTACGACCATGTTTTGCCGTTGCAACGCGATCCGAGGCCGCGGTTTGCGGTAAACGCCAGAACCCCCACCAACGCAACACCCAAAGCGTGCACCAATACGCCATAACCCCTCCCGGCCGTTTCAAGTCGCTTCATCGCAATGCGCCGACTCAAAAACCAGGAGCCGTGCATCGCCGCTCACTGATCAATGTAGACCAATATGAACGGTAAATTGACCTGCATCAGGGCACTTGACGCAATGCAGCGCATACTGACCAGCATCACCCCAGCGTAAGGAGGCTGTATGAACGATCTCACCACTCACCACAAACCCGCGGCCAGCGACACCTCAGTGATTCGCTGGTCACCGCTGATTCTGGTTTTATTCCTGATCGCACTGAGCCCTGTCGGCACGGCGTTTTACTGGGCGTTTACACGCTAGTGGTCCATGCGCAAAGTGATATCACTGTTCACTTTGCCAGTGAGCCCAAAGCTTCGTTGTCAAACCTTGAAATAGCGGTGCTATTACTGCCCCTTTCCGCCTCGCTCTGAACTGACCGGCGTCGCTCCTTAGTAACAGAACTTCACCCATGGACCACTAGTCAGCACAGCCGGCCAGCCTTGGCTGGCTGCTGCTGGCCTTCAGCCAACCGGGCTGCGCCAGCGGCGGCCTGGCGAACCCAGGGTGCGATCTGATCGGTATTCTGATAGACCGGCTCTGGCAGCAAATACCACTGCTCATACACCCGTCCATGGGCAATCCAGTGTTGATCACCGCAGACTTGCTGCAGCTGGGATTCGAGTTCGGGATCGGTTGCGCGGATGCCCACCTGCCCTTTCAGTGTTACCACCAGGCACAGTTGCCCTTCAACACGAATAACGTGCTCACCAAAGTAGAGGCCAGTTTCGGGTTCCGGGAGTTCCGGCAAGAGTTGCAATAAAGCATGTAAACGACGGGATCGATTCAGTTTGTCCATTCGCCTTTCCTTAGTGAATGAATGATGGAATTCTGCGAAAACGCCTGAACTGGAGGCCGCGTATCCTTCGGCCACCAGTGGCAAGCCAGCACTCGTCTTGAGCACTGGAACTGCAGACTGTGAAGTCTATCAAACTACCCCTATAAAAACAGCCGATCTGTCAATTTTCCCAACACTTAGCCCTGAATTTTCTGCCCCCGAACCGCTACCCTTGTGCCAGGGGGCCATAAAAATGGCAGGGAATTGACGATCGACAGCATCCTGGCCAGACCGCGGTTTACAGAGCAACACCGGGCAACTTCCGCTAGGCCGCATTGTTTTGCACCGGTCACCTCTTTAGAATGCGCAGGCTATTTCGCTCACCGCGAACTTGGAAGGGTTATGCAAATTAACAGTGAAAGCCTGAGATTCATTCTCGGCATTAAAGTCAAACAACACCGCCAGGCGGCCGGCTTGTCGCTTAAGCAACTGGGCGAGAGAACCTCACTGTCCATTTCCTATCTGAGCGAAATCGAAAAGGGCAAGAAGTACCCCAAACCGGAAAAGATCATTCAATTGGCCCAGGGGCTGGGCGTTTCGTTTGACGAACTGGTGTCACTGCAGCTGGATGATGAGCTGAACCCGGTTACTGCCCTGCTGAACTCCCCCTTGTTCAACGACTTCCCGCTGAAACAGTTTGGCATTGGCCTCTCGGATGTGTTCGATCTGGTGACCGATTCGCCCAGCAAGGCAGGCGCCTTCGTTCGTACACTGCTCGAAATTGGCCGTGGCTACGACATGCAGGTCGAACATTTCCTGCTGGCATCGCTGCGCTCCTACCAGAAAATGCACCTGAATTACTTCGAGGAAATTGAAGGCCAGGCCGAAGCCTTCAGGGCCCGGTACCCGACAGACGAACCGATGATCAGTCTGGACTGGCTGGAATCCCTGCTCCTCGACCAGTACCAGTGCCGCGTCAGCTACGATGATTTTTCCGCCACACCCGAACTGCAAACCTTGCGCTCGCTGTGTGTTTCACCCAACAAACTGGTGGTCAACTCCCGCCTGATGCCCCAGCAACAAAAATTCGTGCTGGCCAAAGAGATTGGCTACCGATTCCTCGAACTGGAAGAGCGGGCGCTGACGTCCTCCTGGATCAAGGTAGAGTCCTTTGAACAGGTGCATAACAACTTCAGAGCATCCTACTTTGCCGGCGCCTTGCTGATTCCCGAAATGGCACTGCTGACCGACCTGAAAGCCTGGCTGGCCAATAAAGAATTTGATGGCGATGCACTCAGCCGGATGATGGACCAATACGATGCAACCCCCGAAATGTTCGTATATCGCATGTCACAACTGATGCCCCACCACCTCGGCCTGCACAAAATGCACTACATGCGCCTGCACAACAAAGCCGGCGTCGACAGGTTCCACATTGCCAAGGAACTGAACACTACCACCGTCTTCACACCCCGCGGCATCGGCCCGAGCGAACACCACTGCCGGCGCTGGGTCGCCATCGGCCTGCTCAACGAAGTGGGCGAACGCCAGGCAGCCGGAGAAGACCCGAAACTGGCTGTTTCCGCCCAACGCAGCCATTTCATTGCCCAAAACCAGACCTTTTTCAACATCGCCGTTGTGCGCCCGTTATCGCTAGGGCAAAACAGCAACACCGGTATGGCGCTTGGGTTCTTGATGGACGAGCGATTCAATGACACCGTAGCCTTCGGTGAAGACCCGGCCGTCCCACAGATGGACGTACACGAAACCTGCGAGCGCTGCCCGCTGACCGATTGCGCCAGCCGCGTCGCCGAGCCGACCCTGCACAACAGCCAACAACAGCAACTCGACCGGGAGCAAGCCTTGCAGACCTATCTGGATCACCACCAAGCTCAATCAACGCTGCAGGATTCGCACTAAATGACCGACACCAAGCCCATGACTGTGCGCGCGCGCATGCTGCCCATTCAACGCCTGATCATCGACGACCTTGACCCATCAGGCTTTGCGCAAAAACTGACTGACAAACTGGAACAGGCGCCCGCACTCTTCAACCGGGCACCGGTAGCCCTCGATGTGGGCGCCGTGCTCGCCGAACTGACTGATAGTACCCTGCAACAGATGTTGGATTTCGCCCGCGAACAGCGCCTGGTCGTGTTCGCCCTGGCTGGCCCAAAAGACGCCCTTACCCCCTGGTGCGAACGATTCAACCTGGCCTGGGTTGACGATAAAGACCGGGCAACCCGGGCAAGCAAAGCCGAAGCGGCCGCTACAGGACTGGAAACCCAGGTTATTCGCCAGCCTGTTCGCTCAGGCCAGCAAATATATGCCCGTGGCGCTCACCTACTGATCATGAACCAGGTCAGTTCCGGTGCCGAAGTCATCGCCGATGGCAGTATTCACGTTTACGGCGCGCTGCGCGGTCGTGCGATGGCTGGCGTGCAAGGCGATACGTTGGCTGAAATTGTCTGCCAGAACCTTGATGCCGACTTGTTGGCGATCGCTGGTAATTATCAGGTTCGGGATGATTTGAATGCGGAGCCAAGCCGACCGACTCGGGTCAGATTGGAAAACGAGCAGTTGGTGATTGAGCAGTTTTAATTAAGCAAGGTGGCGCCAAACAAAGTGCGAGGTGGTGGGTATGCCTGTCCGGGGAAGTCTGAGGCATGGATGCCGAAGCCTAGGCCCCAAGTACGGGTTTACGCCGGCCCCGGACAGGCATACCCACCACTCCAAGCGAGCTCACGCCACAAAAGTTAATTCAACCTCACTTGCACGCGACAACAAGCCTCTGCGACACTGGCAGACAGTCAAATTCAGAACTGTATCACTGAGATAGATTGGCCGGTGTCGGTAAAAAAGCGGATAATCCGTCCAATGCTGTTTTAGCCAACTCTTAATTGTAAACGTTAACGTCAAAAGGAAGCGTCATCTTGGCAAAGATCGTTGTCATCACCTCCGGCAAGGGCGGCGTTGGTAAAACCACCTCCAGTGCTGCCATCAGTATGGGCCTGGCGCTGCGTGGCCACAAAACCGTTGTTATCGACTTTGACATCGGCCTACGCAACCTGGACATCATCATGAACTGCGAACGCCGCGTTGTGTTCGATTTCGTCAACGTCATTCAGCAGGAAGCCAGCCTCAACCAGGCCCTGATCAAAGACAAGCGTTGCGATAACCTCTATATATTGCCCGCCTCCCAGACCCGCGATAAAGACGCCCTGACCAAAGAGGGCGTAAAAAAGGTACTGGACGACCTGGCCGAGCAATTTGACTACATTGTCTGTGACTCCCCGGCCGGTATCGAGCAAGGCGCACAAATGGCACTGTACTACGCCGATGAAGCCATCGTCGTCACCAACCCCGAAGTCTCTTCAGTGCGGGATTCAGACCGCATTCTGGGCATACTGCAAAGCAAGAGCTTCCGGGCCGAGAACAATCAGCCACCCGTTCGCGAACACCTGCTGATCACCCGCTTCGACCCCGAACGGGTCGCCCGGGGCGATATGCTCGATGTACCCGATATCGAAGAGATTCTGGCCATCCCACTGCTCGGCATCATCCCCGAAAGCCAGGCCGTCCTGAATGCCTCGAACAAAGGCATGCCAGTGGTTCTGGATGAAAAAAGCGACGCCGGCCAGGCTTATCTGGACACCGTGGCCCGGTTCCTTGGCGAAGAAAAACCGCACCGGTTCCTGGAAGCCCAGCGTAAAGGCTTCCTGAAACGCGTCTTTGGAGGCTGAGATGTCAATTTTTGACTTGTTCAGAGACAACAGCAAAACGCCCAAGTCAGCGCATGTAGCCAAAGAGCGGTTAAAGGTCATCGTCGCCCACGAACGCCACCAGCGAAACGCGCCCGACTACCTGCCCGCCCTACAGCGCGACATCATGGACGTAATTCGGAAATACGTAGACATCGGCCCGGAGCAACTCCAGGTCGATGTTAATGAAGAAGGGAATTACTCAATATTGGAAGTGAACGTTAACTTGCCCAAGTAGATCACGTGTACTGCCGGTGCCAAGCACCGGCATGTCGTGATAACCGTCCTCAGCCAGCGTGCTTCAGGTTATCCAGGTACTTCTCAGCATCCAGCGCAGCCATGCAGCCAGTTCCCGCTGAGGTAATCGCCTGACGATACACATGGTCCATCACATCCCCGGAAGCAAACACGCCCGGCACACTGGTCGCGGTCGCATTGCCTTCAAGGCCTGATTTCACCTTGATGTACCCACCGGCCATATCCAACTGACCTTCGAAGATCTGGGTATTCGGCGTATGGCCAATCGCCACAAAAACGCCATCCAGCTTCAGTTCTTCCGTTTCTTCGTTCTGAGTGCTCTTGATGCGAATACCGGTCACACCCATCTCGTCGCCCAGAACCTCATCCAGCGTGCGGTTCCAGTGCAGCACTACCTTGCCTTCCTGCACCTTGTCCATCAACCGGTCGGCCAGAATCTTCTCGGAGCGGAAGCTGTCGCGACGGTGAATCACGTGCACCTTGCTGGCGATGTTCGACAGATACAACGCTTCTTCAACGGCGGTATTACCACCACCGATCACACTGACTTCCTTGTTACGATAGAAAAAGCCATCGCAGGTCGCACAGGCCGACACGCCCTTGCCCTTGAACGCTTCTTCACTTTCCAGCCCCAGGTAACGGGCACTGGCACCGGTGCTGATGATCAGCGCATCACAGGTATAGGTACCCTGGTCACCCACCAGTGTAAACGGCGGCTTGGCCAGATCGGTGGTGTGAATGTGATCGAAGATGATCTCGGTATTGAACCGCTCGGCGTGGGCCTTCATCTCTTCCATCAACTGTGGGCCCTGCAACTCCGCATGGCCACCGGGCCAGTTTTCGACTTCTGTGGTGGTGGTCAGCTGACCGCCCATCTGCATACCGGTGATCAGCACCGGCTTAAGATTGGCCCGCGCTGCATAAACGGCTGCTGTATAGCCCGCCGGGCCAGAGCCCAGAATGATCAATTCGTGGTGTTGAGTGCTCATAGACTGTATATCCACTAATAACGAAGGGTTAATAAAGTGATAAATTCAAACTGCGCTAAGGATGGTGGTTTCACCCGCCAAATCAACCCCGGCGGCGCTATAGCCGCGATAATAAATGACAATGAAGAGGACTGATTGACCGTTTTACCTGTCTTGAGCTGGTTAACCGATGCGCGCAGGGTTAACCAAAAATGGTCGCCAGAGCGATCACCACCATCCAGAGCACCTGGGCGCGCTTAATCAGCGCCAATACATCTTCAGGCCGCTGTGCATCCGGGTTGTCGGGAAGCGATACCTTCAGAGAGGTCTCTAACAGCGCCCGGTCAACCAGCTCGAAGTCCCGTATACGGCGCAGCCAAATGGCAAAGCTCTGTGAAAAGTCACCCACCAGAGCCAGTGATAGTGTTAACAGACGCGCCGGAATCCAGTTGATGGCATGGTGAACCTGAATCGCAAGCGAGGCAGCCGAACTGGATTCAGAAGGCATTTGCAGCAAGATAGACCGAGCGTGCCTGACCAGGACCACCAACAAGACACCGGGCGCGCCAAAGGCAACAAACCAGAAGAGGGTCACGAAAAAACGCTCAAGCAACTGATAAGCCAGGCTAAGGTTCAGTGCGTCGTCCATCTGCGACGGCCCGCCTTCATACAGCCCTTCCGGCAAATCAAAGTTCTCAACCGCCAGCTCATAGGCCCGATCAGTATCGCCATCGATTTGATACTGCCTGTAAAGCTTAAGCTGATCAGCCTGATCACCCGACCCAAACACCAGCACCAGGCTGGCAAACCCGACCAAAAACGTCACCAGCCAATGGTCAAACCAGCCCAGAATGGCCGCCAGTAGCACAACGGGCACAGCAATCACCAGGCAGTACGCCCAGACACTGCCACCGAGGCGAGAGAACACCTGATCTAAAGGCTGAGCCAGCATTTCCCGCCCCGGCATACGGTTTCCCGACAAACTCAGCGACACCAGCCAGGCCAGAATGGCCGCCAGAAAGGTCATTGTTGCGTCTCCGTTCGTAAAGTGGGTTCAGGTTAACACTCGAATGTGCTGCAGAACAATTTCCGGCTCGAAAGACCTCAGGCGTCAGCCATGCTGCTCAAGCATCTTGAAGAAAACAGCCTCCAGCGAGACAAGAGGCTTTACTTCGAGTAACTGACCTTGCTCACCATTCAATCGACCCAGCCACTCGGGTAAATCCTGCTGCGAGACCTGTACCTCATACTCACCCGGGCGCACGGCCTGCCCTTCGGTGATGGCGTCACTCTGGTATCGCACCAGAAACTCTTTGGCGTGCTCAGCCATTAGGTCCCGTGGAGACTGGGTAGTGAGCAGTCGGCCTTGGTTAATAAAGCCAAACCTATCTGCAATGCGCTCCACGTCGTGCAGTACGTGAGACGTAAAGAAAATAGCCCCGCCCTGCTGTTTGTACTCCTGCAGAATGTCGACCACATTTTTCCTACCCACAGGGTCGAGCCCGGACAACGGCTCGTCCAATACCAGCAGCTTAGGCTCTACCACCATGGCATGTGCGAGCGCTACCCGCTGCACATTGCCTTTTGAGAGCTGGCGGATCTTACGTTTGGCATTGCCGGCCACCGAAAACCGTTCCAGCCAATACATGCACCAGTCGAGTTCATCTATTCGCTTGATGCCATACATACGAAGTGCTGTTTTGAGTATGTCGACCGGAGTGAACTGCTCGTACAATGCTGCGGCTTCAGGCAAATAGGCAACATGCCGTCGACTGCTTGCCTGGCGTGCTGACCGGCCAAACAGACGAACGTCACCATCATAGTCGCTTATGATATCAAGTAGTATCTTAATAGTTGTCGATTTGCCGGCTCCATTCGGGCCTACAAATCCAAAGACCTCGCCTTCTTCAATAGAGAATGACACTGACTTAAGCGCCTCAATTGATTGACGCTTTTTAATGTAGGTTTTGGATACGGATTCGAATTCCAAAATAGCGGTCATTGTGGGCGCTCTACTCCTTGAATGCGTAACTGTCGCAGCTTGAACTGACCATTGACAAATTCATAGCCAATTCCAAGTGGATCATTTGGGAAAGCCTCTATTAAACCAGCATTCAATAAGGCTTGTGGGGAGGGCAGCGGCTCATCAAAATTAGCTTCGTAAACCGATTGTGCTTCTCGAAGTTGAATCAACCCTTTTAATCGATCCACTCTATTCTGAAGTGACTCGGCCAAGGCAGCATCATTAGCCTTCGTTTGCTGTTCTTCCAAATAAGCCAGTGCCATAGCTTCATCGTCGAATTCCTCTGCTCCAATCATCACAGAAAACCGCTTCATGGCCGCAGCATTTTCAGAGCTACGTTCAGCGGCAACCTCAAGTGCCCTCTGCGCCTCAGGTACGTTCCGTTTGAAAAAGTACTGATTAAAACCATAGAGAAAAGCTGGAAAAAAGTCCCAGTGCCGACATTGCATAGCCGCCTTTAAAATACCGTTGGCTGACGCTTCAGCTCCACCCCAGGCCAGCAGTGCGTTTGCCAAATAATAGTTATCTTCGTGACAAGAATTCAATTCAGATACAGCCAGGTGCCCCCGCAAGAGGTACTGACCGTCAACCTCACCGGTATTTCGATTTACATTCATTCCTGTAGAAGCAAGCCTGATAGTTTCAAAATTAGCAGCTAAATACCTATCTCCAAATGCCAGAACGACCTGTAATGGAGCAGCTATCACGATCCTATCGCCCGAACCCTGAACCTTGTTGCTTTGAATCGGATTGCCGACGGAAATCATGACCCAATAGGCAACAACCAACACAGCTAGAATTACTGGGTATCGCCAAACAACCACTTCAATTCAACCTACGCTTCTTGAAGACCCAAACAGCCAGCAATATCACTAGTACAAGATAAATTGCAGGGCCAACCAACACCGCCAACACATTGCCGGGTAAAAATGAAAGGTCGCTATAAAGAGAGACCTGCCTAACGTCGAGCAACCCTAGATTCGGTAAAACATAGCTTAATATGCTTAGTACTTCCTGATACCTCTCAGGATCATCTACTACGATTCGATCCCCTCCAAGTAAGGTCAAGACTGATGAATACGATCGCGCCAATATAGCAAAGCCTAATGTGCCAATTAAGACAAACCCGGGGGTCTTGGACACAACAGCCAACAATCCAGAAAAGGCAGATATGACAGCCAAATCGACTGCTAAAAAGCTGAACACGATAAGGAGGTGGCCACCTAAAGAGACAGGAGTGGCCTGTTCGTACCTTAAACTGACAACAGACGCTATAGATGCCAACACAATCATAGATAACGTTAATACGAATAAAGTAATTAAGTATATCGAGATAATTCGCATTAATAGCATGGAATCTCTTGATATTGGATAAGACAGAGAATAGAGGTAATACCTGCGCTCAAACTCTTTTGATAATAGCTCTTGAGAAAGCATTGCAATCAATACTGTCATATATATGCGAATAAAGGAGATACCAACATCCAACCCCACAGCTGCGGGTTGCCTTCCGCTAAACTGAGCAGATAGCATCACAATGACGACCAAACTCGCTATCAACCAGAAAGAAACCAACCAAACTTTTGCGTTCCAGGCGAGGGCAAAACTTACCTTAATAGAACTTAAAGAACCCATTTGAGTATACAGCCCTTGTTATTTCCAAAATCAAACGTTATGCATCATACTAGGATTGCATCGCCTCAGCCAAATGAAATACAAGAAAGTAAGGAAATTCAATCAACAAGCTCAGAAAATTACTACTCTTGCGCGGCAACAAACACTCCAATCATATTCTTGGCATCCGCATGCGCAGTAGCATCACGAGCGGTCGCTCGATAGTCTGCGAAAATAGGAATCGCTACAGTAGACATTACCCCTATAATTCCAACTACTATTAAAAGCTCAATTAAGGAAAAACCTCTAACCGACTTAAGAACCATGGATAAGCCTCACAAAAAAGCCGCTTTGACCTGGAAGGAAAAAGCGGCTTGGTTGACTTCTACAATGTTACGTCTTTACCAAATTTCTTAGTTAAAGAAAGTCAATCCACTGATGTTGTCACCAGTACAAGTATTGCCATCAAGTTCCGCTTCACCAACTGATCCGCCGGTGCTTGTAGCTACAAACGCAGAGCGATCGGTAAAGGTTACAGTCTCACCGGCAGTAGTGCATTGGCTAGACTGGAAGTTACCATCTGTGTCTTCAACACAATCCACTGACTTTTCCGCGCGGCTACCAGCAATATGGCAGGTTCCGATCCGAATGTCGGAGTTAGCAAAGTCGCATGCGTAGTACCCTTCAACATTTGCTGAAAGATTGATCCGAACGCCATTCGCAAGCAACGAGCAACCCAAAGGTTCAGTAGGATCAGAAGAAATGTTAGTTGATCCACCAGCTGTCAGAGCGCCTTCTTCCGCAGCACTGACACTAAAAGACAATACGGATCCAAAAACAACCACCAGTCCCAGCTTAAATATATTCATCTTCATTCTCCAATTTTGCTCAAATTCACTCGAATTAATACGTTATTACAACTGAGATGCAGTCATAACACTGATGAAATTACGAGCATCTGCCTGAGCAGTAGAGTCGTTTGCTTTAGCGCGGTATTCGTTAAACTGCGGAATAGCCACAGCTGCCAGGATGCCAATGATCGCCACAACGATCATCAGTTCGATCAGTGTAAAACCTTTTTGAGTTTTCTTCATCTTGCACTCTCCACAGGGTTATCAGAACACTTAACTGGACCGGCACCTGCCAAGACCAACGTGCCTTGATTTAGTGTAAGCAGTAAGCGTGCCAGCACGACAAAAACAGTCCAATCCTGCGTCTTTCGTGACTTCTATCACATTGGAAACGGAAATCCCCGCCTTCACACCGATCAATTCACAGGCTCGATGTGACGTATTTGGTCAGTTTAGTGCCCTTTGGCGGCAACAGCATGGGTGATATTCACCACTTAATACTACTATACGCTGAAATTCAGGGTCTCTCTCGGCCCGCGGAGCCTTGTCTGATAAGGCTAAATTGACTAAGTTACTGAAATAACTCTATTAGTAGTAAGATAGAACGGCGAAAGTGCTCAGGTATAGCCAACCCGGTAGATGGGGGCCAATCCTGTTCGAAAGAATCTAGCTTTTATTCTATAGCTTATTGGTCCGCCTGTAGGGGCGAACACGGGACTTCACACTATGGCAACTTCTTTAGGTGGCCTGGCCAAACGGCTGGTCCGGGACGATCTGATCAACGAAGACGAGGCATTAACGGCCACGCAGAACTCGGAGAAGGAGAAGAAAAGCCTGGTCGCTTACCTGGTTGAAGCCGATCTGGTCAGTGCCCAACAGCTGGCCAACGTCGCTTCAGAGGAGTTTGGCACCCCCATATTTGACCTGACAGCCTTTGACCTGGAAAGCTTGCCCCGGGATTTGATTGCCAACAACTTACTGCAAGCTCACCATGTGATTCCACTGATTAAGCGGGGGAACCGGCTGTTTATAGGTGTCTCCGACCCGACCAACCTAATCGCCATCGATGAGATCAAGTTCCACACTGGCCTCAGTGTCGAAGCGGTTCTGGTTGAAGAAGACAAGCTGAACCAGGCATTGGAAGCCTTACTGGATGACTCTTCAGACGCCTTTGGTGACTTGGGCGACGATGAAGGCCTCGATGATCTGGATGTTGTTGACACCAAAAAAGACGATGATGCCAATGTGGCGGACGGTGCCGATGACGCACCAGTGGTGCGGTTCATTAACCAGATGCTGCTCTCGGCCATCAAGAAAGGGGCATCGGATCTACATTTCGAACCCTACGAGAAATCCTACAGAGTTCGCTTCCGAGTCGATGGTGTTCTGCAGAACATCGCCAAGCCGCCTATTGGACTTGGCCCAAAGCTATCAGCCCGTCTGAAGATCATGTCAAACCTCGACATTTCCGAGCGTCGCATACCCCAGGATGGTCGGATTAAGCTTAAAATCTCCAAAACCAAGTCCATCGACTTTCGGGTAAACACCTTACCGACTTTGTTTGGTGAGAAAATCGTACTCCGTATTCTGGATTCCGCCGCCGCCAAAATGGGCATTGACGCCCTCGGCTATGAGGACGATCAAAAAGATTTGTACATGACGGCCTTATCGAAGCCGCAGGGCATGATTCTGGTAACCGGGCCGACCGGGTCAGGTAAAACAGTATCTCTCTACACCGGCCTGAACATCCTGAACCAGGAAGGCACCAACATCTCTACTGCAGAAGACCCGGTAGAGATCAACCTCGATGGCATCAACCAGGTCAACGTAAACAACAAGGTCGGTCTCGACTTCGCAGCCGCCCTGCGCTCCTTCCTCCGTCAGGATCCTGACATCATCATGGTTGGTGAGATTCGAGACCTGGAAACGGCATCGATTGCGATCAAAGCCGCTCAGACCGGCCACATGGTGCTATCTACGCTGCACACCAACAGTGCGGCGGAAACTCTGACCCGAATGCTGAACATGGGCGTCCCCTCGTTCAACCTGGCAACCACAGTTAACTTGATCATCGCTCAGCGCCTTGCCCGCCGGCTATGCAGCAACTGCAAGCAACCGGCTGATCTGCCCGTTGATGTGCTCAAGAAAGAAGGGTTTACGGATGAAATGGTCAAAACGTCGACTGTTTATAAACCGGTTGGTTGCGGCAGCTGCAATAAAGGGTATAAAGGGCGAGTGGGGATCTATGAAGTGGTTCGCATCACTCCGGCTATTTCCCGTATTATCATGGAAGAAGGCAATTC